>Ga0307989_1000607_pt1 | contig 22419 bp, 17 predicted proteins | sample EllFjometagen185_FD_203164 | JGI IMG/M metagenome (GOLD analysis project Ga0307989, IMG submission 203164) | Marine microbial communities from Ellis Fjord, Antarctic Ocean - #185 | ecosystem: Environmental > Aquatic > Marine > Unclassified | place: Southern Ocean | collected 2014-10-08 | reverse complement strand
ATAAAAGAGGAAGGATTATCGCTATTAAAGAAAAATCTACAAACAACAAATTAATACTTGATGAAGTTGTTGTTACAGCTTACAAATCAAAAAAGATTGTTGTTACAGGATACGGAACAAGAAAGGAAGCTGAAAATGCAAGAAAAATTGAAGAGCAACTTTTAGTTGATGAAACAAAACGTATAATCAAAAAAATTCCTGAAATTGATATTCCAGAGCTCAAAGGAAAAACAATAGCAATTACAGTAAAATTTGTTCTACAAGATTAACAACTCTGCGTTCTTTGCGGGTTTTAATTTTGCGTTTTTGCATGAAAAAAAGAAACTCCTCACAAAGTTCGCAAAGAAATGAATTCGCAAAGAGCACTAGAAAATTGCATAAAAAAAGAAGCCTTGCAGCTCCTTTTACCTATTTTTAATCTATCAATTCTAAACAAAACTATTTTAGGATAATATTATAACGTCATTCCGAATTTATTTCGGAATCTTATTTTTTTCAAAGATGCTGAAATAAATTCAGCATGACGATTAAACTAATTTAGCATCCAATTCAATTGTTGCAGTACCTCCTGCAAATAATCTTGAAATGGGGCATTTTTCTTTTGCCGCTACAGATAGTTCTGCAAATTTTTCTTGCGAAAGACCTTCACATTTTACCACAGTACTTAATGTAATGTTTGTAATAGCAGGTCCACCGTCAACTTCGCCTAAAGTTACGGCAGCTTCCGTTTCAATTCTTTCGGGAGTTAATCCTTCGCCTCCAATTAATGCCGACAAAAACATGGAATAACAACCTGCCTGTGCAGCACCCACTAACTCTTCGGGGTTCGTTCCTTTGCCTTCTTCAAAACGCGATGCAAATGTAAACGGGCCACTGTAACCCGTAATATCCATATTTCCTTTTCCCTCTTTCAGGCTTCCAGTCCAAACCGATTTTACTTTTCTTACTGACATGATTTTTTAGTTTTTTTTTGGTTATAAAATTATAAAGTAGCTTCTCCGGGAACCCAGTCACAAGCCGTTAATCCAGGATTCTGAGTAGCTTCCAAAGCTCTTAAAACTTCAGCAATATTTCTTCCGGTAGCATCGTTATTTGCATTCACCCACTGAATTACTCCTTCGGGGTCAACAATAAAAGTAACACGGTAAGCCACTTTCTCAGGTTGTAAAATACCCAATTTTTTACTCAACGATTTTGAAGTATCGGCAATTAGCGGGAAAGTAAGATTTGCCAATTTTGGGTCATTTTCTCTCCATGCTAAATGCACTGCGTCTGTATCGGTTGAAGCGCCGTACAAAACAGTGTTTAATTCGGTAAATTTACTGTGATTATTATTGAACTCTATTATTTCTGTCGGGCACACAAAAGTAAAATCTTTCGGGTACCAAAATATAACCATCCATTTACCATCTTCTTTGTGATCTTTTGAACTTATTTCGGCAACTGATTTATCAGCTAAAATTGCCGGTTTTTTAAATTTTGGAAATTTGTCTCCTACTGTTAACATGATGTTTATTTTTTATGGTTATTATTTAGATTCAATTAAAATTATAATACAAATATATGGTTTGAAATCTCCGAAATCAAATTGATTTTTTTTAAGTGGAATAGAAAAAAGCTATTTATAGTGAAGTAATTCGCTGAAATTGAATTATTTTCAAATTGTACTTTTTACAAAATAGCCTAAATTGGAAAGTACAAAGGCTATTTCTATTCATTCAGAAAACTTTAGAATTTTTGACCGTACTTATAATATCACTATATTTAACAGGTTTTTTGAAAAAAATTATAAACAGATAAATTCTTATCAAATTAAAACTTCAATTTATTATGACAGAAAAATCGAATAAACAATCAGTTTCACGGAGAGCATTTCTGGGAACTACTGCTGCTGCTGCTGCTGGAATATCAATTATTCCAAGTCATGCTGTTGCAGGGTTAGGTCACAAAGCTCCTAGCGATAAACTTAATATTGCAGCGGTTGGTATTGGAGGCATGGGTGCTTCTAACCTTAGAAATTTGAAATCTGAAAATATCGTTGGTCTTTGCGATGTTGACTGGAAATACAGTAAAAAGGTTTTCGAAACTTATCCTGATGCCAAACAATATAAAGACTGGCGTAAAATGTACGATGAAATAGGTAAAAACATCGATGCTGTTGTTGTTGCTACTGCTGACCATACCCATGCTATTATTGCTGCTACTGCAATAACAATGGGGAAACACGTTTACGTGCAGAAACCATTAACTCACACAGTTTACGAATCACGGTTGTTAACTAAATTAGCCGCTAAACATCAGGTAGCCACACAAATGGGTAACCAGGGTTCTTCTGGCGAAGGTGTAAACCTAACTACCGAGTGGTTAGCAAACGGCGAAATTGGTGAAGTAACCAATGTTGAAGCTTTCACCGACCGTCCAATTTGGCCTCAAGGATTAAATACTCCTGAAAGAGGTGACTGGGCTCCCGAGACTTTAGACTGGGATTTATTTACCGGTCCTGCAAAAATGCGCCCGTTTAACCACATTTATCACCCTTGGAACTGGCGTGGTTGGTGGGATTATGGAACAGGTGCTTTGGGCGACATGGCCTGCCATATTTTACACCCGGTATTTATTGGTCTTGAATTAGGATATCCAACACAAACTCAGGGGAACTCAAGTTTATTGTTGCAAGATTGTGCTCCTGTTTCTCAAGCAGTTAAAATGACTTTCCCCGAGCGTGAAGCAAAACGTAAGTGGAACGGAATGAAGAAAAACGCACCTTTGAAACAAGTAGATGTTAGTTGGTTCGATGGTGGTATTAAACCAATGCTTCCTGAAAATTGGCCTGATGGAAAAAATCCTAACAATGCAGGTGGTGGTGTATTTTTCCACGGTGAAAAAGATACTCTTGTTTGCGGTTGTTACGGAAGAGATCCTTGGTTATTGTCTGGTCGTAAACCAGAAGCTCCTAAATTCCGTCGCAGAGTAGAAGCCAGTCACGAAATGGATTGGGTTCGTGCTTGTAAAGAGACTCCAGAAAACCGCGTTCCTACTGCTTCCGACTTTGCAGAAGCCGGACCATTTAACGAAATGGTTGTTATGGGAGTTCTTGGAGTTCGTTTGCAAGCGTTAAATAAAGTACTCGATTGGGATGGCGAAAAAATGGAATTCACCAACTTAACCGACGACGAAACAATCAAAACGGTTATTAAAGATGGATTCACTATTAAAGACGGTCATCCAAGCTTTAGTAAAGATTGGACAGAGCCTGTTCCTGCAAAAGAATTTGCTGCTGAATTAATTAAGCACAAATATCGTAAACCTTGGAGTTTACCTGATATGCCAGCATAGTTAAAACTTTATATATGAAAAGGGTGTTCGTTTGAGCACCCTTTTTTTGTAAAAAAACAACTTTTGATTTTATAGCAAGTTGAATTTTATTTAAACCCTACTCAACAGATTCCGAATCGAGTGCTTTATAACAAAGGAAACCAAAGCATTAAATGCTTATTTCTTAATCATTGTTAATAATCCTTCAAAAAGATAAAATTATAGGATTGCGCTATTATTTTTTCTATTTTGCAGCCCCCCGAAAAAGTGCTCTTTTTAAACATTTTTGTATGAATAAGAAAAATATTTCGAGAAGAAAATTTATAGGTGCAACTTCGGCAACCATTGTCGGAGCAACTATTTTACCATCGACTGTAATTGCCGGATTTGGACATAAACCACCAAGCGACAAATTAAATATTGCAGGAATTGGAGTAGGCGGAAAAGGTTATACCAATCTTCGGAATATGGAGACTGAGAATATTGTGGCTCTTTGTGATGTGGACTGGGATTATGCAGGAAAAAATTCGTTTAAACGATGGCCACTGGCAAAAAAATATTACGATTATCGCAAAATGTTCGAGCAACAAAAAGACATCGATGCGGTTATGATTGCCACACCAGACCACACACACGCTTTGCCGGCAATTCTGGCAATGCGCGAAGGAATGCATGCTTTTGTACAAAAACCCTTAACTCATTCAGTTTATGAATCGCGGGTTTTGCGTGAAACAGCAAATCGTTACGGTGTTGCTACACAAATGGGAAACCAGGGAAATTCAGCCGACGGAATTAGAGAAATTTGTGAATGGATTTGGGCAGGAACAATAGGAGAAGTTACGCATGTTGATACCTGGACGAATCGCCCGATTTGGCCACAAGGTCTTACAAAACCAAAAAAAGGCAAACGAGTTCCGAAAACATTGGATTGGGATTTATTTGTTGGTCCTGCAAAATGGCGCGAATATCATCCAACTTATCACCCATGGAACTGGCGAGGTTGGTGGGATTTTGGAACGGGAGCACTTGGCGATATGGGTAACCACATTATCGATCCTGTTTTTAAAGCGTTGAAATTGGAATACCCAACATCGCTTGAAGCAAGTTCTACTGAGTTTAACAACGACTCACCGCCAAATTCAGAATTTATTCGATACGAATTTGACAAAAGGGATAATTTGCCAAAAGTTGGTATGCCAGCAGTATCTGTTAATTGGTACGATGGTGGTTTTATGCCACCCCGACCCGATGAATTAAAAGATGGCGAACAAATGGGCGACAAAGGTGGTGGTTGTATTTTCCATGGAAAAAAAGGGAAAATAATGTGTGGTACCTATGCAAAAAACCCAACATTATTACCAACAAAAAATATGGAAGATTTTAAGAAACCTCAAAAATCTATCCGACGAATTTCACGAGCCATGGAAGGAGGACACGAACAAGATTGGATTCGGGCCTGCAAAGAAAACAAGGATGCGCGCGTGGAAGCTTCATCAAATTTTAATTATTCGGCTCCTTTAAACGAAATGGTGGTAATGGGAGTTTTGGCAGTTCGTTTGCAAAGTTTACAACGCAAACTTTTATGGGATGGTCCTAATATGCGATTCAAGAATATTGGTCCTTCCGATTACATTAGAGTACTTGCACAAAACGATTTTGAGGTTTTGAATGGTGACCCAAAATTTAAAAAAGATTTTGAAACCATGCCAGCAATGGAAATGGCAGAAGAGTGGATTAGACATAATTATAGGTCGGGATGGGAACAAATTTAGAAATTCCGGAATTGTCTGGAATCTTATTAGTTACAACAGACTTTATTTTTTACTTATCATCACTCTCAAATTGAATCTTATTTTTGTTGGCAATTTCCAAACCCACCAAAAAACATAAATCGGCCACACGTTTTATTTTATCGAAATTTATTTTTGAGATTTCATCACCTACTTTGTGGTAATCGGCATGGTAACCGGTGGCGTAATTTAAAACAGGTACTCCTTTTTCATGAAAATAATAATGGTCGCTGCTACGTAAAAAATTTGAGGGGAGCGAATAATCAGGAATTAGTCCTAAGGTTTTGCACGCCGAGCTGTTTATATCTTTTAACTCCGGCCAAACCTCGTTTGTTAATGTAAACAATCCGTCGAAATCTTTCACCATTTTTGGCGACTTTTTCCAAACTGAATCACGCGGTTCGTACACCCGTCCATCCATATCAATATTAATGCAAGCTACTGTTTTGTTCAGTGGGAAAAGTGGATTTTCTGTGTAAAACTTCGAGCCCAACAATCCTATTTCTTCTGCAGTTACCCATAAAAAAACAATGCTGCGCTTTGGCTTTTCTTCTAAACTTATAAACGCTTCGGCAACTTCCATCAAAGTAACTGTTCCAGAGCCATTGTCGTCTGCCCCATTGTAAACATCGCCATTTTCTGAAATACCAAGATGATCGTAGTGTGCCAAAAAAATCACACATTCATTTTTCAATTCAGGGTCGCTTCCTTCCACAATTCCAATTACATTTTTTGCTTCAAAAGTTTTAGTTTTAGAGGCAATCTTAATATTCAATTTTTTATTGTCAATAACAAGTAGATTTGATTTACGCTTTTTTGAAATAGCAGCGAGGTATTTTTTATATTTTCCTTTTTTGCCTAAAAGTTCATCCGCAAATTCCGAAGTACAAATTATAGTTGGCGGTTCTTTATTTTCGGTCGTATTTTTCAAAACATATCGCTCTCGATTCAACCAACGGGCAATTTGCGAAAAGGTCTTATTTTCTTTATCCTGCGGGTTGGTAACAAGAATAATCGCCCTTGGATTTTTCTCTGAAATTAATTTGAATTTTTCTCTTTCGAGTCGGTTATTCCAATTAAAATTATCTCCTGCTTTAAATGTCTCAGGATTACCTTGGGCAACAATTACAACTTTCCCGGCAATTTCCATTTCATTAAAATCGGTATATGCCGTTTTTTTATTTTGATAAGCAAAACCAGTTAGAATTACATCCTCTTTTTCCATTAAAATATTTGAAGAGCCGCCATTTAAATTTATTATAGAAGCCGACTTAAATATCGACTTTCCTCTTTTGTCTTCAATTTCAATAAAACTATTTTCATTGGCTTGGCTTGAAATAATATCTACATTTTGAAAATAATTTTCAGCACCCTGTTTTAAACCTATTTTTTCAGCATTGGTTTTAAGGTATTCTGCGGTAATTCCAAGTCCATCTACTTCAGTTCCAAATCTTCTGCCCTGCAAACTATCCGATGAAATAAAAGTAAGATGACGTTTTAAATCTTCTTTGTCTATTTTTGAAAGTGCGGGGTTTTGTGAAAAGGCAACTACATTAATTGTGATTAATGTAATTAACGAGTAGGCAATTTTTCGAAACAACATATAAAAAGAATAAAATTAATAACGATATTTATAATTCCGAATTTTTAAATTTAGCAATTCGGAATCAAAGCGCAAGGGAAACAGTTTTATACAAAAAATAATTTATTACGATTTTAGCATACCAAATAAAATACAATTACCATGAAATTTTTCAAAAGTAGAATTAATCAGGCGCTCATTTTTGCACTGTTATTTTTAATCCCATCATGTGCAATAAATCCGGTAACCGGTAAAAAACAATTTATGTTAATGTCTGAAGCGCAAGAAGTTGCTTTGGGTGCACAGTACGATCCTTCAGTTGTTTCCACATTTGGAGTTTACGATAATCAGGAATTATTAAATTTTGTAACAGAAAAAGGAACGGAAATGGGAAAAATATCCCATCGACCTAATTTAGAATTCCATTTTAAAATTTTAGACTCACCAGTAATAAATGCATTTGCAGTGCCCGGCGGTTATATATATTTAACCCGCGGAATTTTAGCCCAGTTTAATAACGAAGCCGAGTTAATTGGAGTACTCGGCCATGAAATGGGGCACGTAACTGCACGTCATTCTGCGAGCCAGCAAAGCAAGCAGCAACTTGGGCAGTTGTTGTTAGTTGGAGGAATGATAGCTTCGGAAAAATTTCGTGAATTTGGTGAATATGCCAGTCAGGGAATGCAGTTATTATTCTTAAAATTCAGCCGCGACAATGAACGTGAAGCCGACCGTTTGGGTGTGGAATATTCTTCGAAAATACAGTACGACGCCCATAAAATGGCCGACTTTTTCGATGTACTAAATAAAATGCAAATGGCCAGCGACCATGCTGGAGTTCCTACGTTTATGTCAACTCACCCCGATCCGGGAGACAGATACAATGCTGTTCACCAAAAAAGTAAAGAGTGGCAAGACAGTTTACAATATTTAAGTTGGACTGTAAACGCAGATAATTATTTACGAATGATTGATGGATTGGTTTATGGAGAAGATCCTCGTCAAGGATTTATGGAGGCAAATATTTTTTACCACCCCGAAATGAAGTTTAAATATCCAATTCCTCCGGGATGGAAATTAATAAATTCGCCCATGCAAGTTCAAATGGCTCCGGAAGATGGAAAAGCTATGATGATTTTTTCACTTACCCAACAGCAAACTTTGAATGAAGCATCGATGCAAACATTAAAAGATTTAAAACTTGCAGTATTGAGCACAAAAAATGCAAGCGTAAATGGTTTTCCGGCAATTGCTACCGTTTCACAGCAAGTGTCTCAGGATCAACAAACCGGGCAGGAACAAATTATAAAAGTAATGTCGTATTTTATTGAATATAACAGTGCTATTTATGTTTTTCACGGGGTTACAAGTGATGCAGATTTTAACTCTTATTTTCGGACATTCGAATCGACAATGGTGAATTTCGATCGCTTAACAGCAGCATCTAAAATAAATGTTCGCCCTAAAAGAATTAAGATTCAATCTGTCCGGCGATCAGGAACACTCGAAAGTGCTTTTAAAAACTTTGGGGTTCCGCAAACAATGATGAACGAGTTGGCATTATTAAACAACCTTGAACTTTCGGATAATGTTACTCAGGGAAAACTAATTAAGATTTTGGGAGATTAGTAAAAGCTGAACATTATCTTTAAAATTATAACCTAAATCAAAAACAAAATGACTAAACAATTGAAACCACCAATCTGGCTTTTTACGTTTGTCCGAATTGTAATTGCCTGGCATTTTCTATATGAAGGGCTGGTCAAACTTTTTATTCCGGGCTGGACTGCTGCTCCATTTCTTTTGGAATCGACATGGATTTTTTCCGATGTTTTTAAAGCACTGGCGTCTAATCCTGAAATGTTAATGGTGGTGAACTTCTTAAATGTTTGGGGACTGATACTTATTGGACTAGGACTTTTTGTTGGTTTGTTTACGCGTGTTTCAGCCATTTCAGGAGCTGCACTTTTATTATTATATTTTGTTGCACAACCCCCTTTTATAGGTTTAATTCTTAATGGGAATGTTGAAGGGAATTACATCTGGGTAAATAAAAATCTAATCGAAATTATTACTCTGATTCTATTATTCAGGTTGCCTAAAAATTGGTTTTTTAGTTTCGATAATCTTATAATTGAATGGGGGGAAAGCAAAAAAGCAGGTAAAAAAACAGGAGCAATAGAAGTTCCTAAAAATGATAATCCCGAATTTGCTAATTTGCCTGCACTCGACAGAAGACGGGTTATTAAAAATCTAATTTCAATTCCGGTGTTAGGTGGATTTTCTTATGCTGTATTAAAAAATTTCGGTTACGAAAGTTACGAGGAGAAAAGCCTTAAAATAGACGGGATTACTTCGGCTTCTGTAAAATCGAGAAATTTTGCCGGGTTAAGCGAGTTGAAAGAAAAAGCTCCAAAAGGTAAAATTGGAGATTTGGAAATTAGCCGAATAATTTGTGGAGGGAATTTAATTGCAGGTTTTGCACATTCAAGAGATCTTATTTATGTTTCGCAACTGCTAAAAACCTATTTTACAAATGAAAAAATATGGGAAACATTTCGGCTTTGCGAGGCAACCGGTATTAACACTGCTATAGTTCGCACAGCTTCGGATACGATTAAAGTAATGAACAAGTATTGGAAACTGGGTGGAAATATTCAGTGGCTTGCACAAACATACCCAAAAGACGACGATGTAATAACCAATACTCAATGGGCAATTGATTCAGGGGCAAAAGCAGTTTATATTCAGGGCAACATTGCTGACAAATGGCTAAATGCTGGCCGGCTTGATTTATTTGAAAAATGGTTAACCCATTTTCAGGGGAAAGGAATTCCTGTCGGAATTGGAGCTCACGATCTTGAGGTTGTAAAAGCTATGGAAGAAAATGGACTCCCGACTGAATTTTACATGAAAACTCTCCATCCGAATAATTACTGGTCGTACCAGCCAGATGAACCTAAACCAAATGTAATAAAGAATAACAAAGATAATTATTGGAGTCGTACACCCGATGAAACCATTGCATTTATGGACCAAGTTGATAAACCGTGGATAGCTTTTAAAGTTTTGGCAGCCGGCGCATTAAAACCAAAAGAAGGATTTAAATATGCCTTCGAAAACGGAGCTGATTTTGCCTGTGTGGGAATGTTCGATTATCAGGTTGTGGAAGATGTTAATATTCTAACCGATACTTTGAATAATTTATCAGGAAGAGGAAGGAAGTTTTTTTAATAATATTCAGATTTTTTCATAAAAAAAGCTTTACAAACAAATGTAAAACTTTTATTTGAGCGGGAAACGGGACTCCCCGTCTGACTGGCGCAGCCGGGCAGGGAACCCGCGACCCCACCTTAAAAGTCGTGCATTACATTCCTAATATCTTTTTAAGACGCCTTTTCCCTGCTGAAGATTTATAATATTTTTCTTTTGATCGTGCTTCTTTCAAATTGCCAACTTCCTCTTTATAAAGTAATTTCCAGAGAATATGTCCTTTCGTGAATTTCGATTTGCCTCGATTATGTTGCTTTAAACGTTCATCTGGATTTACAGACAATCCAACATACCAAATCCCATCAGTTTTGCTTTCCAACAAATAAATATAATATTCAAATTTTTTCATAAAAAAAAGCTTTACAAACAAATGTAAAACTTTTATTCGAGCGGGAAACGGGACTCGAACCCGCGACCCCGACCTTGGCAAGGTCGTGCTCTACCAACTGAGCTATTCTCGCAATGGTACCCGGGGCGGGACTTGAACCCGCACGAACATAATGTTCATTGGATTTTAAGTCCAACGTGTCTACCAATTCCACCACCCGGGCATCCTTGTATCGTAATTAAACGAGATTACCTAAAAAATAAGGTTACTCACTTTTTGAGCGGGAAACGGGACTCGAACCCGCGACCCCGACCTTGGCAAGGTCGTGCTCTACCAACTGAGCTATTCTCGCTTATTTTAAAGAACTTTACTTTTAAAGCGCTGCAAATATATTGCTATTTTTTTATCTCACAAAATAATGAAATAAAATATCAGGTTTATTTTAATCCTGATAATTTTTTTATTTCGTTGAGTTTATTTAAAGCGTCTATCGGAGTAAGGTTGTTAAGGTCTAAATCGGCAATTTCATCTCTTATTTGCTTCAAAACCGGATCGTCTAATTGAAAGAAGCTAAGTTGCATACCTTCGCGATTTTCGCCAATCTCCGCCAAAGGTTTAGTCAGCACCTCTTTCCCTTTTCCTCCTTCTAATTTTACAAGAATTTGCTCGGCTCGTTTTATAACCGATTTTGGCATTCCTGCCATTCCAGCCACATGAATACCAAAACTATGGTTACTCCCTCCTCGAACTAATTTTCGAAGAAAAATTACTTTATTACCAACTTCTTTTATTGAAATATTAAAATTTTTCACCCTCGGGAAAGCACTTTCCATTTCATTTAACTCGTGATAATGCGTGGCAAAAAGTGTTTTTGCTTTTGTGCGGGCATGTTCGTGTAAATGTTCCACAATTGACCATGCAATTGAAATACCATCGTAAGTTGAGGTTCCGCGTCCCAACTCATCAAACAAGATCAAGCTGCGGTCCGATACATTATTTAAAATACTGGCTGCTTCATTCATTTCAACCATAAACGTCGACTCGCCCAACGAAATATTATCGGAGGCTCCAACCCGGGTAAATATTTTATCGACATAACCAATTTTCGCCGATTCTGCCGGCACAAAACAACCCATTTGTGACAATAAAACAATTAAAGCGGTTTGCCGTAGAAGGGCTGATTTACCTGCCATATTAGGACCAGTAATAATAATTATTTGCTGATCTTCCTGATCGAGTAAAACATCGTTTGCAATGTACGATTCGCCAATGGGCAACTGATGTTCAATTACCGGATGACGACCATTTTTTATATTTATAGTTGTAGTTTTGTTTACCTCCGGACGAAAATAACCGTATCGTGATGAACAGCTCGCAAAAGACAGCAAACAATCTATGCGCGCCAAAATATTAGAATTTAGTTGAATAGCCGAAATATATTCAGACAGAGCATAAACCAAATCACCAAAATATTTGATTTCTAAAACCTGAATTTTTTCTTCAGCACCCAAAATTTTTGTTTCGTATTCTTTTAACTCCTCGGTAATGTATCGCTCGGCACTTACTAATGTTTGTTTACGAATCCACTCTTCGGGAACTTTATCTTTGTGCGTATTCCTTACCTCAATGTAATAACCAAAAACATTATTAAAACTAATTTTCAGCGACGGAATTCCGTGTTTTTCACTTTCTCGTTTTTGAATTTTTGCCAGATAATCTTTCCCTGCATAAGCAATTTCGCGCAAATCATCTAATTCTTGCGAAACTCCTTTTGCAATTACTTTCCCTTTATTTATTGCGGTTGGCGGGTCTGCCACAATTTCATTCTGAATTTTTTCCCGAATGATATCACAAGGATTTAATTGTTTCGCAAACCGATTTAGCATTGTATTTTCAGCACCACCACCAAGCTCTTTGATTGGAATTATAGCATTCAGAGCATTTTTAACCTGAACCATTTCGCGTGGATTAATTCGAGCCACAGCAACTTTCGAAATCAGACGTTCCAAATCACCAACTTGTCGCAGTTGTTCTTCCAAATGCTCTTTCAGCTCAGGTTGTTTTAGGAAGTACTCGACCAAATCGAGGCGTTCGTTTATGGGCTCAACTTCTTTTAACGGAAGTGCCATCCATCGTTTCATTAATCGCGATCCCATTGGTGAAATGGTTTTATCAATCACTTCAATTAAGGTTTTCCCACCTTCGTGAATAGACGAAAACAATTCCAAATTACGAATGGTAAAACGGTCGAGCCAAACAAAATGATCCTCTTCAATTCGACTTAAACCTGTAATGTGTTTCAATCGATGGTGTTCGGCAAATTCGAGGTAGTGCAAAATAGCTCCCGAAGCAATAATTGCCAATGGCATATTTTGAATACCATAACCTTTTAACGTTTTGGTTTCAAAATGGCGAGTAAGATTATCCATTGCAGTCTCGCCGGTATAAACCCATTCATCGAGCGTATTGGTGTAATAAATATTTCCAAAGTTCTCGTTGAATTCATTTCCCCGACCCTTTTGAAACAACACTTCCTTGGGTTGAAACGAACCAAGCAATTTATCGATGTATTCGAAATTTCCTTCAGCTGTTAAAAATTCACCAGTCGAAACATCAAGAAAAGCTACTCCGGCCATTTTTTTGTCGAGATGAACAGATGCCAAAAAGTTATTTTCCCTATTTTCTAAAATGTTATCATTAATAGAAACTCCAGGAGTAACCAGCTCGGTAATTCCCCGTTTCACAATTTTTTTTGTGAGCTTTGGGTTTTCTAATTGTTCGCAAATGGCAACTCGTTGACCCGCACGTACTAACTTTGGAAGATAAGTATCAAGCGCATGATGCGGAAACCCTGCTAATTCAACATAACTCGCTGAACCATTAGCTCTTCGTGTTAATGTTATCCCAGCAATTTCGGCTGTTTTTATCGCATCTTCACCAAAGGTTTCGTAAAAATCGCCTACCCTAAAAAGTAATATTGCATCAGGATGTTTTTCCTTAATACTATAATACTGTTTCATCAAAGGTGTTTCTACATATTTTTTCTTGCCTGCCATTCACGAACAAAGATAATTTTTTGCAAGTTGAAGGAAAATTTTTCGGGTTGAAATGAAAAAAAAAGTTTTATCAGGGTACAATGCTTATCATTATTTTTAGTAGTCGGAATGCTGGAGATTAATTAAATGCCTCATTTTGAAAGCGACTTGGATTACATAAACAAAATCGAAAGAATCTGATCACAATTATACAAGCAAAAAAAAGAGTCATTCACTTAATTGAGAAAGACTCCATTCAATATTTTTTTCAAATAAAATTTAATGCCATGCACCAAGAATAGCTCCCATTACGGCATAAATTAGAAAGTTATAACCAACATTAATCAGAAATAATCCAAACGGTTTTCTTTCATACAGCACATCATTAAGTCTGCTCGTAGCAATCCAAAAAATTGCAATCATCAAACCTGCCGATAATCCAAATATCATGTCAGACTCCGGGCCAAAAAACATTGCCATCCCGAAAGCTGACAACACCACGGCCAAGAAGTTTATAAGCATTATAAAAGGCATCGACATTCCCCCTTCTTTTATGCTCTCTTCAGTAAATCCGTTTAGTTTTATCCATACTCTGCCAAATAGTGGACCGTACCAAATCCATCCAAGAAAAAATGCACTTACTGCTGCAACTATAATAGCTACGAAGTTGATGTTTGATAAAATTTAACCAAAATTCATAATTTAAAATTTTAATTTAGACTGGATTAAGATAGATAATTTGATTCTTTTTTCAATATTTGCACTGAATTATTTAAAGAAGGGAAGAAAATGAGTTGCAATGGATGTTCATTTAATAATTCAACAAACATGCAGATAGTGGACAGTTACAGTTGGCTAAACGATTTGCCGGAAATGGCTAACCAGTCTGATATTGTTGAAGTTAAATTCAAATCGACAAGAAGAGAATATTATAAAAATACAGAAAATTTACGTTTAAAAAGAGGTGATAAAATTGTAGTTTCTTCGACTCCCGGTCACGATGTTGGCGAAGTTACTTTAACGGGTTATCTTGCTGAAAAACAATATCAAACAAAAATTAAAAATCCGGGCAGACTCATTTTAAATAGTATTTTCAGAAAAGCCAGCGAAGCTGATTTGGAAAAATTAAAAAATGCCAGAGACAGGGAAAAACCTACAATGATAAGGGCACGCCAAATTGTTCTCGAGCTTGGATTAATAATGAAAATTGGTGATGTAGAATTTCGGGGAGACAATAGAAAAGCTATTTTTTATTACATAGCAGAAGGTCGGGTAGATTTCAGAGAATTGATAAAAGTTTATGCGCAGGAATTTGGAATTCGTATTGAGATGAAACAAATTGGCGCAAGACAAGAAGCAGGATTAGTTGGTGGAATTGGTTCGTGTGGAAGAGAACTTTGTTGTTCGAGTTGGCGCACCAATTTTTCAAGTATCTCGTCGGATGTCGCACTAAAACAGGGTCTTTCGCCGTCGGCACAAAAAATGACGGGTGCATGTGGTAAACTAAAATGTTGCTTATTGTACGAGTTAGATACTTACGTTGAAGCCAGAAGAGAGTTTCCCCGGGAATTACTTAACCTCGAAATTGCAAAAGGAATTGCGAAACCATTCAAAACCGATTACCTTAAAAAAGAAATTTGGTATAGTTTGGAAGGAAGTATTGGAATCACTTTCAATCTAACCTTGAAACAGGTGAAAGATATTATTCAAAAGAACAAAAAAGGGATTAAACCCGAAGTAAATTCCTACGAAGAAACTGAAAAAGAGGAAAACAAAATGGAAGTTAACCTCGATGAGCGCATCGACCGTTTTGATACCAAACAAAAAACATTCAATAAAAATAAAAAACAAAATTTTAAGCCTAAGAAAAATTCGCATGTAAAGTTTGAAGTCAAAAAGAAATAACGCTTACAACAAAAACCTCAATCTGAATTTATTTTTAGCATTGTAATTAATAAGCAAATTTCTAATTGAATTTGGTTTAATAATGTACTAAAATTGACGGCAAATTAGTTTTTCCGAATAACTGTCATTCCATCGCGAAGTGGCAAAATTATTTTTTCAACGCGTTTATCGTTTTTAATAAAGCTATTAAATTCAATAATGCATTTTGTAAAATTGTCATCGGCCGCGGGTTCAGTCACAACCTTTCCTCCCCACAAAGTATTATCTGCAATAATGTATCCTCCACTTTTTACTTTATGAAAAAGCAATTCGTAGTATTTTTTGTATTCGCGTTTATCACCATCGATAAAAACTAAATCGAAGGTTTTATTTAATTGTGGAATTATTTCTAAAGCAGAACCAATTCTTTGATCAATGTATTTTTTTACTCCTGCTTTTTCAAAATATTTTGTGGCGATAGATTCCAGTTCGTCATCGATTTCTATGGTAATTAAATTCCCATTTTTTTGAAGACCTTTTGCCAGACAAATTGCAGAGTAACCCGTAAAAGTTCCAATTTCAAGAATATTTTTTGGCTGAATCATTTTTGAAAACAGCGTTAACAACTGGCCTTGCAAATGTCCAGAAATCATTCTTCCACCCAAAACTTTGAGATTCGTTTCGCGGTCGAGCTCACGTAGAACCTCATCTTCAGGGTTAATGTGATTAAGAATATATTTGTCTATTTCTTTTTGAGTGTTCAATTTTTATACTGTTTTACCAAACTTAGCTAATAATAAATTAAAGTGCTCATTTGTTTTTTATCTAAAGCAATGTTTGCCATTTCTAATAAATCATTACTCGAAACAGCTTCAATTTTATTGTATACAATTTGCAATGGATCTACTTTATCGTATAAAAGGTAACTTTTCCCAATGGCCAACATCAAATCTTCGTAGCTTTCGGTAGAAATCGCAATTTGTCCAATTAATTGTTTTTTAGCTTTACTTAATTGAATCGCCCCTAATTTTTTGTCGCGTAATAATTCGAACTCATTATGAACGAGCGACAATGCTTTCTCTAAATTCTCTCTGTCGGTACCAAAATAAACATTAAACAATCCGGTATCGGAATATGCCGTGTATCCCGATTCCACGTTGTAAGCCATTCCGCGCCTTTCGCGTAAGGCAAGATTTAATCTCGAATTCATTGCCTGACCACCCAAAATATTATTCAACAACACCATAACAATTCTTTTAGGATGTTGAATGTCGAAGGCAATATTTCCAACAATACAATGCGATTGGTAGGTGTCTTTTTCTACCGTTTTCTTTTCAGGAATATAGTTATTAAACTTTTTGCGTGTTGGTTTCCGGGTTTTCTTGTCAAGGTCGCCAAAACTCTTTTCTAAAAGTTTTACAAGCTTATTAAAATCCCAATTCCCTACCGAGCTTATTACCATTTGATCGGTGTGATAATTGTTTTTTATAAACCGAAGAATGGAAGCACGATTGAACTTTAACAAATTTTTTCTGGTCCCTAAAATATTTCTGGCAATAGAATGCCCATCATAAACCAGCTCTTCAAATTCATCGAAAATTAATTCTGAAGGAGAATCTTTATACGAATTAATCTCCTCGGAAATCACCTCTTTTTCGCGTTCCAATTCCTTCTCGGGATAAACGCTATTCAATAAAATGTCTCCAAGCAAATCTGCAGCTCTTTCGTAATATTCGTTTAAAAAAGTAGAGTACAGAACTGTTTCTTCTTTTGTTGTATAAGCATTTAATTCGCCTCCAACTCCCTCAATACGGCTCAGCACATGAAATGCGCGGCGTTTTTTTGTTCCTTTAAAAACCGAATGTTCGATAAAATGGGCCAAACCATGCTCATTCTTTTTTTCATCGCGAGAGCCAGTATTTATTAAAACCCCCAAATGAGAAACGGGAGAATCGGTATTCTTGTGAATAATTCGAATGCCGTTTTTTAAAGTATGTGTCAGAAAACCAATATCTACCATTGTAAAATAATAAGCGTGCAAAAGTAAGAAAAGTATGTCTGAACGCAAATTGCAATAGTTAGTTAGATTTTTTTTGCTTTGCTGTTAATTTTCTTTGAGATTTTAAAAAATTGTTTACTTTTGTCACTCCAAAATAAAGGGGTGCCATAGCTCAGTTGGTAGAGCAACGGACTGAAAATCCGTGTGTCCCTGGTTCAATTCCAGGTGGCACCACTTCTTAAAAAAGGAACAAATTGAAAGCGAACATTTTAGCGATGTTCGCTTTTGTTTTTTATAAAAAAGAGTTACGTATTTTGGCTTTTACGAAACCAAAAAAATATATTTTATCATTCCCACTTGTTTCAAAATCAAATTCCTTATTTTCAGCTTTCAAAAATTTAGAAAATGAATATAGTAATATTAGACAGTTACGCATTAAACCCGGGAGATTTAAGTTGGGAAGGAATTAAAAAACTTGGAGATTGTACCATTTACGATAGAACTTCGCCGGAATTGACTATTAAACGAGCGAAAAATGCCGATGCCATTTTTACAAATAAAGTGTTGCTCGATAAAAAAATTATTAAGCAGCTTCCAGAGTTAAAATTTATAGGTGTTTTGGCAACCGGTTATAATGTCGTGGATATTGAGGCAGCAAAAGAAGCAGGAATAGCAGTTACAAACATACCTGCTTACAGTACAGCGTCTGTAGCACAAATGGTTTTCTCGCACATTTTAAATTTTGTTCAAAATGTGTCAATTCATGCAAATTCGGTTTCTTCGGGCGAATGGGCAAAAAGCATCGATTTTGCATATTGGAAAACTCCTCAAATAGAGTTGGTTGGAAAAACGCTGGGAATTATTGGTTTTGGGCAAATTGGACAATCTGTTGCAAAAATTGGTCTGGCTTTCGGAATGAAAATAATCTTTAACAACCGAAGCAAAAAAGAAACCAATTTAATTGCAAAACAGGTTGAACTACAAACACTTCTTGCAGAAAGTGATTTTATAAGTATTAACTGTCCGCTTACAAACGAGAACGAAGGGTTTATAAATAAATCGACTTTTGAAAACATGAAACCAAGTGCTTTTTTAGTTAATACCGGAAGAGGACCATTAATTAACGAACAAGATTTAGCCGACGCATTAAACAAAGGTAAAATTGCCGGTGCAGGACTCGATGTTTTGTCGCTTGAACCAGCGACTTCTGAGAATCCACTGCCCAATGCAAAAAATTGTTTTATTACTCCACACATTGCCTGGGCAACACTTGAAGCTCGCACCCGATTGATGAATATTGCCACAAAAAATATTGAGTTATTTATAGAAGGGAAACCTCAAAATGTAGTAAATTAATTTACTTTAATTCATAAAAATATTTTACAAATAATATATCCTACAAAACATAACAGTTGCCTTTGATTTATACCTAAGTTAAGAAATATTAAAGGTTACCAATAGTGTAAATAAAACTGCAACATATTTTATCGTTTGGCGTTCTACAAATAGTCTAACAGATAAAAAATGCTTATTAAGTTTTTACACGTAACTCTTTTAGCTTCGGTAAAATACATTTTTACTTTGCCATATGCCATGATTATTGGACTGGAATACAAACAGGCAATAGTTGCTGTATTAATTGGAGGAATTGGCGGCTTTCTGTTTTTCTATTATTTAAGCAAACCTTTAATTCGTAGTATCGATTATATGTGGCCATATTTCTGTCAAATAATTCCCAGAGTGTTTAGAAAACGTTACAAAAAATATTGCGAAAAACGTAAATTTAGTACGGCAACAAAATTGTTTTCGAAAAAAAGTCGGTTTATTGGAAAAATAAGATCTACCTACGGATTGTGGGGAATTATTATTGCAACCCCATTTTTGCTAACCATTCCGGTTGGAGCATTCCTTGCAAGTAAATATTATTCGCACCGCAAGCACATAGTACTTTATATGATTTTATCGATAGTTGGCTGGGCAGCTGTTTTGTCGGGGCTTGTTCATTTATTTCCCAATGTATTCCTTTAAAAAAGCCAAATTTTGTTCTTGCTGAATTAATTTTAGATCTGCTCCAGAAAAATCAATATTCTCTAATTCAGAAAATTCTATCCACTTAAAATCGTTGTGTTCGTTCAATTTTATTTCGCCCTTTTTTATTGAACATAAAAAAGGGATCAATTTTATAAACCTAAATCCATAATCGAAATCTACCGGTTTCAATTTAACTTTTATGTCAACCGCAATGTTTAGCTCCTCTTTTATTTCGCGCTTAATACAATCTGCCGAAGACTCACCAGTTTTAATTTTTCCTCCCGGAAACTCCCACTGAAAAGGATGATCGGAATTGGCATTATTTTGAGTAATCAGTATTTTTTTATCTTGAACAATTATTGCACAGGTAACTTCTAACATTCTTTAAAAGTAAGAAAGTTTACACTTTCTAATTTGTTCAATTGTTATATTTGTGAATAAACTAATTTAAATGACTGAAATTGAATTGCTCGGAATAATTGATTCATGGGAAAACCTTACCATAACTATCAAGGAAATTGAGAAAAACCCAGAGTACTTTTCAATTTTAATGAGTATTGCTTTGCATAGTGCTCACCCTAAAAGTTGGAGAGCAGCATACATTGTAGATAAAATACATGAAAATAACCCAACCCTAATTTTGCCATACATCAACGAAATAATTCAGCAATTACAAATTGAAAAACACTCGGGTAAAAAACGACATTTTCTGAGACAAATTAGCCTCAACAAAATACCGAAAAAGCATTTTGGCTTTCTGTTTGAATACTGTTTGAACGGCTTAACTTCGGCAAAAGAACCTACGGCTGTACGAGTTCATGCCATGCAAATTTTATTTAATATTTCGCAAATTGAAGCCGACCTAAAACCCGAAATTTTATCTGTTATTGAACACGAAATGGAGTATCATTCAACCGCCGGAATATTATCTCGTGGTTCGAAACTGGTAAAAAAATTACGAAATCAAATTCAGAAAATCTAAAAATTATCCATTCACCCAGCAAATCAAAACAATAAAAAAATCATCTATTAATTCACCCGTGTTTTCTTAATTACCCGATACGAAATGTTCCCTTTTATTAAAATATTATGAGTCGATTTCAGAAGAAAGGCGAGCAATTAATTCTTTCAACTTGTTATCAATTTCCGTATTAATATCCAGCTGATTATATCTTTTAGTCAGTACAAGAATATTTTGCAAATGCGACATTTCGCGACTTTGTTCAATTTTAATTGAAGACGCAAATTTTTCGGGTAACGAGATGTAATACTCCAGCATTTCAAAACTATTTTTAGCCAATACACGAACCAATTCGTTGGCTTTTTCTGTTTCATCAGCACGATAATACAACTCCACAGCCGGGAAGGAGTCGAATGTTAATGGCAATTTTTGATCCGGAAAAATTTCAAACATTCTATCTAAAACTTCAATCGCTTTTTCAGTTTCGTCTTCTGCAATTAAGTTCTGGGCAAGTCTGGCAAACATATACCTTGCCTGAATAATTTTTATCTCTTTTTTGTTGTATTCATCTATATAAATTTCAGGATCATTTATATTCCCCCAGGTAAATTTATTCATTACATTTTCATACAAAATATTGGAATCAACTCGTCCGGTGTTTATCCCGCTTCTTCTTGTTTTTATTGGAACAAAACGATATGCCAATCCTTCAAACTGAAGCCAATCAAGAAAGAAAACGTTTCCAGTATGAATTAAACTATGATCGATGTACATTGGTCGCTCCCAATTGTTTGCAGCAAGTATATTTAAAATTGCCATTTCGCTTTTAACCAGATAATTTTTATTGATTTTGAATTCAACCCTATCAACAATTAAATCTGCATTCTCGGGTTTAACTGTTCCCGAATCCAAAACCTTTTGTTTGTCAACTGTTATATGAAATTCGCGAGAAGGTAGAAAATCCATCATTTCGCCATTGTTAACTTTTACTTTAGTCCGAACATCATCGTTCCCCAAAAATGCCATTGCATCACTCAATTCAACCGATTTTTTTATCCGGTCCTGAAACAAAACTGCATCCATTCGTCCCATAAAATACTTCTCTTTTTCGAACGAAAAAGGTACTGGAGCAGCATCGTTCGAAGCCCACTTCTGCTGACTAATGTACCAGTCCATTCCCAGATAACTCAAGTTAATTATTTTAATATCGGGGCGCACTCCTTCAACCTCCTGAACATACCACAAAGGGAAAGTATCATTATCGCCATAAGTAAATAATAAAGCGTTTGGAGCGCACGATTCTAAATAATTTATTGCATAATCGCGTGCCATGTATCTCCCCGAACGATTATGATCGTCCCAGTTTTCGGACGTTAAAACACCCGGCACTAAAACCAATGAAACCAATGTAACTGCAGTAGCTCCTGGGACACCTTTAATAACTTTTCTAACTATTGAATAAAAGGCAGGCACAGCCAATCCAATCCAAATTGCAAATGTATAAAATGAGCCAGTGTAGGCATAATCACGTTCCCTGGGTTGATATGGATATTGATTCAGATAAACAACAATCGCAATTCCGGTAAATAGAAAAAGCATCATTACAACTGCAAATCCCTCCTTTCCTTTTTTACCCCGATTATATTGATAAAACATTCCAATTAATCCGAATAACAACGGCAGAAAATAATATACATTTTTTGAAGGATCGTTTTTTAAGTGATCGGGTAGCGTGTCCGATGGTCCTGTTTTTGCTTCATCCAAAAACTTAATTCCACTTATCCAATTCCCATTTGTAAAGCCACCGTGTCCTTGAATATCGTTTTGTCGTCCAACAAAATTCCACATAAAATAACGCATATACATGTGTCCAACCTGATAGGTAAAAAAGAATCGAAGATTCTCAGAAAAAGTAGGTTTAACTACTGTTTTCAATTCTCCTCTTTCTCGAATTCGAACCGAGCTACCTTGCACTTTTCCCCAATCTTTGTAGGCTTGAATATGATTGGCTTTACTACTGTACATACGAGGAAAAAAGGTTTCAAGCTTTGAATCATACTGAGTTCCACCTGCCAATGATCCGGTAATTTTATATTTTCCTTCAACTTTATTGTACTGATTTTTTTCATCGACACTTGCAATTGCCGGAGCAGTGTAATATTGACCATGTACCAGCGGCCGGTTTCCATATTGTTCCCGATTCAAGTATCGCAATAAAGCA
>Ga0307989_1000606_pt1 | contig 22504 bp, 19 predicted proteins | sample EllFjometagen185_FD_203164 | JGI IMG/M metagenome (GOLD analysis project Ga0307989, IMG submission 203164) | Marine microbial communities from Ellis Fjord, Antarctic Ocean - #185 | ecosystem: Environmental > Aquatic > Marine > Unclassified | place: Southern Ocean | collected 2014-10-08 | reverse complement strand
ATTGTAAGACGCCATATGGTTTAAGGTCATTAGTTTGTAACAAACCTAGTTTACCTTATTCCGGCGTCTTTTTGTATTTTATGCACTTGCTCTTAGAATACAGCGCCTAAAACTTGACATAAAATTAACTTTATGCTAATATTCCAAATTACTATAGATCATTACAATGGTTATAATTAACCTAAAATAAGACAATAAACAATAATCAACAAGCCCCGCGTAGCGGGATCCCGCTACGCGGGGCAACTAACAACCAGTTACTATTATTCACGAAGTAGAATCCCGCCACGCGGGACAAATCACTAATCTCTAACAACTAATCACCATAAAAGGAGCTCTCATGATTAACTGGAAAAAAGTCGCTATCGGAACCAGGCTTTTGTTGTCATCTCAAGCAATTACTCGAAGTACTGATAACAAAGTTCAAAAATTCTTTACCGAGTACGCCGGAAAGTACGTTACATTCTGGGCTACAGGTAGTGGAAAGACTGTGAAAGTTCAAGAGTTGAAAGATTATCAACTTCCCCGTGAAGCATTTTCTGTTGCTTTGCATCCTGAAAGTCAGGTGCGAGTTTGGAATGCCGATACCGATCTCAACGGTTTCGTTGTCAATGTCATGATCCGCAAACCAAGTGGCAAGTGGGAAGTCTTTTCCCAGAACCACAATTCCTCAGTCATCTTGCCCGAAGAATGTCTTGTTCCCCTGTCCTTGCGGGTTGGAGATCAGATTCAAATGGTTGATGAAGTTGAGGTTTTTGGAAATGTTTGTGCAACATGGCCGAATGGCAATTTTCATCTAATGACACTTCAAGGAACCACAAGTCCTTTCTCTAAAAAAGATCTTCACAGAGTTATTCTGGTTGAAAGAAATGGAAAGAGAACACTTCCATCTCAGAATATTCAGTCGAAACCAAAAGAGACTCTTCCTAAAGAAAAAGCAGTTGTTCCTGACAAGCAGGTTACAGCCGACGAAAGTCATCAGGTAGTAAGTCCGAAAAATACTGTTCCAGAAAATCTAGATCTCTGGTTAGAGACCATCCGCAACGATGTCCAAGAAGGCAAAAAGTTCTTCTTCGTCGTCGACGGAAATATTTACGATCTGGTTCCCTATGGTGATCAGTTTATTAATGTTGATGATGCTCTTGCTCTCGTTTTTGATCACTATGATTACGTCCTGAAATACAATATCGTTTCCGGAGTCCAGATTGTAAAAGGGGACTCAAGAATCCTCGCAACCGATCTGGAATTGCACGTTGACGGAAAAACGAAAGAAGCCATGGCTGCACTGCAGATGGGCCGGACTATGAAGTCTGATCCTTCCAGTTTGTTCCCTCGGCTTCATAAGTTACTACGACGCTCAGATCGCAAGACACTACTGATTTTCGATTATGCGGAAACACTACTAGACGGCAAAAATGATTTTTGCTCTTTGTCCCTGAAACAATGGGCTCGAGATGATATTATCAAGCAGACAGACAACACTATTGTTGTCATGAGTAGATTCTCTGCTGACCTTGATCAAACCTTACTTGACCCGATGCTCGGCGTTAAGCTGTTGCGTGTTCCGAAGCCAGATACAATGAAGAGTGAGAAGTATATCAAACTGCTTTCACGCGGAATGTTCAATGATAACTTGCGACATCAGATTGCTCTTCAAACCAACGGTTTGGGATATCTTCAAATCAGAGAAGCCATCGATAAAATTCAGGACAGCAATCTAGCTCTATCAATGATCAAGAAACTGCGTTTGCAATATCTTGAACAAGAGTATAAAGACTTGTTTGAGTTCCTGAAGACTGGTGATGGATTGGATGCTGTCGGAGGAATGGAAACAGAGAAGCGTGAATTAGACTTTATTACCCAAAATATCAAACATGGTCGTTATCACAAAGTTCCGAAAGGTATCATGTTTATCGGTCCTCCAGGAACTGGAAAGACAATTCTTGTGACTAGCTGGGCAGTTGATCTTGAGTCTTTCATCGTTGCTGTCCCTCTTGATCCACGTGGTAAATACGTTGGAGATACTGAGAAGACTGTCCGTAAGCAAAGGGTAGCACTAGAAGAGATGGGTACAGTAATTGTCTTCCGCGATGAAATTGATCAAGACGGTAGTCGTGGTGAATCAGGAGATTCTGGTACTAGCAAGCGAGTTTTCCGAGCTTGGCTAGAGATCATGAACAATCCTGCTTATCGTGGTCGTATCATTGTTGTTATGGCTACTAACCGCCCTGATTTGCTAGATATGGCACTTGTGCGTTCTGGTAGAACGGATCTGCGGTTTGCTGTAATCGAACCAAATGAAAACGCCAGACGAAAGATTTTTGAAGCTATTGTTCAATCGAGAAAAAGAAAGAAGGAAATTCGTTGTCACGTAAAGGATTTTAGTGATTTGGCCAAACGAACTAAGGGCCTTACTGGATCAGACATTGATACGATAATTACGAATACCGTGAATTTCGTAGATAGAGATGGACGGAAAATTGTTCAACTTCGGGATTTTATTTACGCGGTTGAAGATTTCCGGAAAGCGACCGTCAGTCGAGATCAGATTGACAAGTCAACTTTGATGGCGATTGATTGCGTTTCGAGTAATAGCTTAATGCCAGAAGGTTGGGAAGACGCTGTTCGTCAGGTCCATGAGCGACTAAGCGACATTCGCGATCCCGAGCTTCACGATTTGGCTGAAAGAATGATTAAGAAAGTAAAGTAATCAAAACCAAAACAGTTTCGTAACACGGAACTGTTTTTTTATTTGGAAAAAACACAAAAACACGCTAAACTATAAACATACATGATTCAAATTTTTATTTACTTATCAGCGGACTAGCTGATTGCTTAATTACTAACTTATCTTGCTTACTAGCTTACAGGCTGATTAGCTTAATCAAATATGTTCGAACAACCCCCACAAGAACCAAATAAAAAAAAGAAAAAAACATCTTTGACTAGAGCTGCTCTTTTTGCTGGAGCCATGGCCTCTTCATTCGGAGCAGAAGGCTGTGACGATAATATTCCAGAACCAAAGAAACCAGGAATAGTTGTCTCAGATAAGGTTGAAGTTAAAGATGAAGTTGAAGACTTAAAACCAATACTTATTGATGATGCACTGTTTGACGTTGAAGTTAATCACGACATAACAGATCTGCGTGGTAATTTATATTTAACTTTAGAATCTTATCAATCAAAGTTGACCGGTCAGAAAAGCAAAGAAAAAGCCAAGCAGGAATTTATCTCAGGCATTAACGATGCTCGTAAAAATTTCTGGTTAGACAGAATGGGCAGTTACCATCAACAAGAAAGATACTTCTCAAAAGTTTTAGATAACATTTCATTAAGAAAAAAAATTCGTAAGCTAGTTGAACAAGAATGTGAAGGCACTGTTGTACCACCCGAGCTTGTATCTGCTGTTATGGCTTTAGAGAGCAAGTTTGATCAAAGCCTTTCTTCCGGCGTAGCTTGGGGAATTGGAATGGTCACACCAGCGATGGCAGTTGATGGCGGAGCTGTCCCACGTAATCAATTACATGACTGCTGGCAAGAGAAGATGCCTTACAAAAACAAAAAAACCGGCAAAACCGAAATGAACATGACCAAGTTTGAAAAGAGAAACCCAGAAAAAAAAGAAGCCTTAATTAAACGGTTACAAGAGGACATGGGCTTCAATATAAAAGTAATGGTTGGTGGACTAGACTTTTTAATAAACAAATTTAACGGCGATTTAGGAGTTGTCTTAGCTATTTATAACGAAGGACCAAGAAACATTGAAACCACAATAATCAAACTATACAATGATTGGCAATCAAGAGAATACGAAAAAGACTTGCGAGCAAGAGATGGCAAGAAAAGAAATATACAAAAACCAAAAGCTGTTTCCAGAGGTTCTATTGCCCGAACAGACTCCTGGAGTCGCATAATGCATGAAGCCAATATTACTTTTTTCGATTTATATAATCAATCAAAACGTGGCGATGGCGTAGACCATTACGTTTTTAATGTCTTAGCCGTTTCCAGCACTGCTTCCAACATTCTATTCAGTGATGACCCAAATTTCAAAGCAGACCCAATCATCGACGAAGGAACCACCCAAGACTGGATTGAAAACAAAGAAGCCCAAAAACGCCGCACAGCCCGCCGTACCAAATAACGCACAGCCTAGCTGTGCGAATCCATGCGTCTCATTCACAGCCTAGCTGTGCGAATGATATATTCCCTCCAATAGAAAAAGATCACAACATTGTTGTGATCTTTTGTTATGCGTGATAAGGATCTCTCTTCCAACGATCCTTCTCACGGAAACGTTTCATACGATGATCAATCTTCCTGAGACGTGCCTTGGATTTCCTTCCTGAACATCCCCAGCGAAGCATCTTTGCCTCGTACGGACCACTCTTGTGATCTCGAGTCAGATCAAGGAAGAATTTAAGGTCGTCATCCTCGTTCATGGCCTTCGGGTTAAACATGCATCCGTTGAAGTAACCAAGGTAGTACGGGTTCGGGGATCGCGTCGTTCGTGACATGATAGACTCCTTGTTTCCTGCCGGAATTGGCAGTTTACAAGAAGTGGAACATTCCGTTGTATTTCATTTGAACCTCCGTTTACAAATTCATGTTATTTTCTTTTCTTTGTCGACGAAGCTTACGTCTGTGCATTTTTTTTATGAACTTTTCTTGTTCCCATGATTCCTTGCAACTGTGATCTCTTTTCAGTATTGGGAACTTGTTTTTTCCTCTGAGATAAAGGCTGAAGCCTTTCACGTCCATTTCTTTCTCTCTTGCTATGTCTTCTGGTCTTCCGAATTGTTTCACTTGTGCTGTGAATCTTTCCGGTACTTTTCTGGTCGTTCTTGACATGACTCTCTCCTCGCATGGTGGTTTACAGTTATACTGTAAAACCAGCGAGGTCGTGGAATAAGACGTTTCTTCATTCTATTTCTCCTTTTCAAAAATCAATCTGTTTGTTGAGACGACGACGCTTCTTACTCAGCGCCATCTTCAACTGCTTCTTGGCTTTCGGATGCCACACAATGGTGCAACTACCCGGAATCCTCCACGTCGTGAAATTCATCACTCCGCGACATACCTTCTTCACTGTCTCTTTCTCGTAACTACTCTTCTTCAGGTCCTGGGGCCAACTTCTGGTCGTTCTCGACATAATCTCCTCGCATGGTGGTTTATAGCCATAGTATAAAACCAGCGAGGTCGCGGAAGCTGACGTTTCTTCATTTGTTTCTCCTTGTTTAGGTACGACTGCGTATTATAGCAAATATTGCCATATTTGTCAATAGCAAACAAAAAAGAGAACTATTTAAGTTCTCTTGGTTTTTTGAATTATCTTTCGTCTAAATACTTTCTATAACCGGTTCTCCAGATTTTAGAGCATGACCAATAGCAGAGCAAGTTTCTTCTGGGTATTTATCTGGCTTAAGTTCATGTAACGTAACTAATCGACTTTCTCCCCATACTCCACAGTACAAGCCACCGCTCGGACAACATTCAAATGTTAAATGAGTGAAAGGGTGCTCGGCGCCTATTGGAGCACGTCCGACAGCTTCACTTGGAACAATGGGGTCCTTACAGGAAGCGCAACTGGTGCTGTGTTTTTCAAAATATTCCTTAGCACAGCTCGGACACATAGTGAAGTTCTCCAAAACACCTTCAACACCTTTGACTTTCATCGTGAACTTTTTTTGCTTAGGATGAGCACAGTGGCAATTAGGCATTACCAGGTCTATTTTTTTCTTCTTGAAGGACTTCCTGATTTTTGCTAACTTTTTGATAAAACCCATGTTGTTTTTCCTTGTGTTGTTTGTTTTTGAAATGATCACCAATTCTTTTTACTATAGAATAATGATTTTGTCAATACGAAAAAACTGCGATGAGTATCGCAGTTAGTAGTTTTTTCTATCTTTATCAATTATAGTAACTTTATATTGTTCTGAGAATTTTTTTATTAAATGCCGGACCTTTTCCCAGCCATCTTTTGTATAGGATGAAGTTTCAATTGTGATTCCTTCTTGCTGAGCAAAACGAAATATCTCTTCAACCAATTTAGACGCATGTTTTTCTCCCTGAAAATCAGGGTCAACGGAAACATAACTAATCCAATAAACTTTTTCTTCAATATAAGGATTTCTTTCCATTTTAGAGACACCAATAATAAGATCGTTACTTTTTACGACTTGATAATATTGTGATTTGTCTGATTCAACTACTTTGCTCATATCTTCTGAGTATTTCTGCAAGTCAGTAGGGAAGAAGTACTTAAAAACTCCACCATTAGAAACTCTTCTGAATCTTGGTTCAGGATATCCACCACCTTTTGGATACACAATATCGAACATAGCATTTTTATCTATAGTCTCGACTGTGATTTTCGGTTGTTCTTTTTTTGAGTCAATAAGTCTCTCCGTATATACTCATTCTAATATTTTTGTTGGTAATGGTCAAGCATTTCTTCATACAAATTCTCGATTCTTGTTGCTATTTTATCATTTTGTAAAAATTCATCCGCTTTTAATATTATTTTCTTTTGAAGATCATCTCTTATTTCTAGAGCAGTCCATAACTCAGTATAATCATCAAGTGTTGTCTTACTTTTGTCCTTATATAAACTAATTATCAATTGATTATAGTCTCTAACTTTATTCAAATCCTCATCGTGATGTTTTTCTATATATTCAAGGTGTAGTAGATGTTCCTGAATATTCATCTTTTGCATATCAGACATATCTAGAACGATTTTAATTCCTGTCGAAGTAATCCAATCATTTTCATTACCGGGTGGAGTATATTTAGACAAGATATCAGAAAAAATGGACTCACATACAGTATTAAAAATATTATCACAGACTTGATGAGCTTGCCATCCTTTTTTGAAATCGGTATTAGCAAATTCAGGATGAAGAATGTCATTATTGTGAGTATACTCCCTATTAATTTTTGTAACATAACGACTATCAGGATAGATTGATCCTGAAATATATTTCTCAATATTTTCAATATTATATTTATCGATAATATCAAGCGCAAACCTAATATGTGTTGCTTCTAAAGCCATTTTTATAAATTTATTTCTTATCCTACTAATAAGATTATATCATAATTCAGAAGATGTCTAATTTTAAATAAAAAACCATCTCTATTTGGAGATGGTTATATGTCACCTAGGTTTACAATGTATAAAGCCATTTTCATGAAATGTGATAAATCCAACCGTTTCATTATCCGTGTTGTAGATATATGTTGAATGTCCCTCAACTTTTCCGTTATGGGCAGTCTGTAAGAATGGTTCATATGCTATTCCATTTCGTAGTGGAATCTTTATATCAGTCATTACTGGAATTCCCTTGTCATCATTTTTTGCAATCTTACCATCTTCATAAATACTGAATGTTTGCTTCCCAACATGAATTTTCTGGACAATACGAACAAAAGTAACTTTTGCATTTTTCTCAAAACCCATGATCCTGTTTAATTCCGGATCCTGAATTAATTGTGAGCTATCTGAAGCACAGTTTATTAAAGAAAATGAAAGAATTAGTAGAATAATAGTGCTCAAGGTTTTCATGTCTTTCTCCTTTCGGTTGTTTATTAAGGAACTAAATCTTTCTACGATTTTCAACATTACAAATTATTATCGCATGTAAAAATATAATTGTCAATAATACGATTATTTATATTAAAATTAATAAAAAAAGCCCCCACAATTTAGTGGGGGCGGTGAAAGTTAAGGCTTTTTTCGTGGGTCGAAGATCTGGATTTGATTATTGCCCATGCTTTCCATTGGGTCAGCATAAACAATACCAGTAACGACACTATTTTCTGCCACGATAAGTTTCATCTTTACCTGATCGTAACAGCTCTGAAAACAACAATCTTCAGTGGAAACGATTTTCTCAACATTGACGGCCAAGATATAATCCGTGCAACGAACAACCCACCCCGGGTATTCTTCTCCACTATTGATGGGGTTCAGTCGCAACTTCTTTCCATTGGCGAAGATCCATAGGTCCTTGTCACTGACAAAGACCAACTTCAACTCGGAGAGTTTCGTTTCTTTCCACGAGTTTTCAGACACGACATTCGCCACCATGAAGTCGCCGATTTCCGGCGTCTTCTGATACAGGCAGTCATTGTGACCAGGCCACGTGTCGAGCGGGTCGCAAAACCCATCGTTGTCAGTGTCCGGCGTGTCTGCGACGGGGCAAACCGGTACAATGCAGATTCCTGCATAGAGGGTTGAGGGGATCGCGAAGGTCAGCACCAGAGAGAGGATTAGGGCACGAAACATGGGAACTCCTTTGGCCAAATGGCCGTTTGTTAGGGAACTTTATCGTTAAATGTTGTTCGCACTCAAGTCTTCACTGAAGAACAGTACTCCCGAAGGACATCCAGTTCCTCCAGTTCTCCCGTAAGATGTATATTCATAAAGCACTTTGTCGTTTGTTTCACCTCTGACTTGAATAGTCCCTCCTTTTTTTGAACCAAAGATGTAATTTCCGATTCCGTACCAAAAGCCATCTTCCTCGTCATCAGCAGAGTTAAATGAACCAATACCACAGCGTTCACCGTAGGAGAGATTATTGTGACTGCTCCAGTTGGAAGTTGGCTCGACATTCACTGCATCAATCCAATGCCAGTCACCTGAGTCAACAGGTTCGCCATAGAATTCCTTTGCCAGTAGTTGTGCAACCAGTTTCTTTTCTTCAATCTGTTCTTCCGTGAAGGATTTATTTTTCGCAATCAAGTCTTTGCCAAAAAATAGCATACTTGAATGACATGACATTCCTGTGGAGTACAAACTGGTGGTGTACTCGTAAAGTACTAGGCCGTTCGCACTGCCCCGAACTTGGATGGTTTCTTGCTCTTCCTGAATGGGGAGGGCTTCATCATCATTCCACCACCAAGTGCCGTCGTTCTTGCTCTTGCTCTTGCTCTTGTCATAATGGTATTGCAATACTCCAATGTCACATGCGTTACCATCGTAGATTTTTCCATTGTTTCCCGAGCGCAAGAACGGTTTGATCTCTTGCCTTACACTCACGTCGACAGTCTCTCCATAAAAGTCATCTGCTAGGATCTTCTCTAACAGTACACTCTTTGCTGAAGGCTTGCCATTCGCAGCTTTGTAGTCAGCAATCGTCGAAAGAGCGATCGGCTGACTAGTGTGGTCAACTCTCATCGAAACTCCCCACATATAGACACCACCAAACAATGCAGCAAAGAAGACAATGACCAGAAGATAATTGAGCGCTTCAATGAAAAAATGCTTTACTTTGGACATGACGAACTCCTTTTGACCATATGGCCGTTTGTTAAAAAACACTATTCAACGTTAATAGAATTTTAACGTATATAAAATTATAGCATACTTTACCAAGAATGTCAATATTCAAGGGGCGTATTTGCTCTATTCTAGACAAATTATAACAATACGTTTTAAAAAGAAAAAGAGCTCGTCGGTTGACAAGCTCTTGTGGCGGAGGATGAGGGATTCGAACCCCCGGGACCTTTTACAGCCCAACGGTTTTCAAGACCGTCATCATAAACCACTCGATCAATCCTCCAGTTATTGGATGGTCATTTTTTCTGACCACCCAGATGTGTGTGTGTTCTTTCCGCATAGATAGGATTCAAACCTACAATTCTTACACCTGCAAGTGTCTTATCAAATTAGACGACTATGCAGGAAAGGGCTCGCGTGGGTTTAACACTTGAGCGCACACAGCTAGCCTACCTGGAATCGAACCAGGGTTGCAGGAGCCAAAGTCCTGTGTCCTACCTATTGGACGATGGGCCAGAAAGACTAGTCCGTACAGTTGGCGTGGAACCAACGAAAATGTACGGGTTAAATTGTTGGAGCTGGGGTGGGGGATTGAACCCCAGACCTGCTGATTACAAATCAGCTGCTCTACCATCTGAGCTACCCCAGCCTCTAAACTTTGGTCACCTCTTCTGGATATTAACCAGATGATGAGGTTAGAATAAAGGGCTCGCAATTTTGCAAGCCCTTGTGGTAGTCTCGACCGGATTTGAACCGGCGTAGCAGGAGTGAAAGTCCTGAGTCCTAGACCATGCTGGACGACGAGACCACTGAAAGTTTTTGCATCATTAAAGATGCTTTGTGAGACGACCGGGGATTGAACCCGAGACCTACGGATTAAAAGTCCGTTGCTCTACCAGCTGAGCTACCGTCCCAAAGAAAAATGAACAAAAGTGGACCTGACCGGAATCGAACCGGCGACTTCCGCCTTGCAAAGGCGGCGCTCTCCCAACTGAGCTACAGGCCCGAATGGGGTAAACAACTTTTCAGCCTTCGCCAAATAGCTGTTTCGCCCCAGCCAGGAACATCACTTACGATATTCCTTTGTCGAAATTGTAGGATTTAAGTGACCATCGAGTCAAGAAATCGGGTCTTTAAGGATGAAGTTTTCGACAGACTTCCCAATAAAACGCGAATAGCTACTAATCGATGTCACTGAGGCTTGGATCTCCTACTTCCTTTGTTACCTCCTGAACTCAGGGCATTCCCAAGAACATCGTGGGCCCACCAGGAATCGAACCTGGGACCGACCGGTTATGAGCCGGTGGCTCTGCCAATTGAGCTATGGGCCCGAAGAAACAGCACGCCTAGCAGGATTCGAACCTGCGACCCGCGGATTAGAAGTCCGCTGCTCTATCCAACTGAGCTATAGGCGCATACATTACTCTAGCATCCCTTTATACGGGACAAAGTGTAATAAATTATTATAGCAAATAAAAAAGGACTTGTCAAGTCCTACTAACGGTATTTAAGCAAAAAACTGATTAAAACACTTTAATCAAGTTAATTGCTGTATCATTCCAACTATATTTTTCCACTAATTTTAGAGATTTAATTTGAGATCGTTGATAAACGATCTGATTGTCCAATATTTTCATAGCTTGCACGCAATCATTGACATTATACGGATTTATATATATTGGCGCCTGTTTTAAAATCCCCGGTAAAGCCGCGGTATGACTAGAAATTACCGGCAACCCACAAGCCATCGCCTCAAGCGGAGGAAATCCAAAACCCTCATAGTATGAAGGAAAGACAAAAGAGTGCGCCATATTATATATATACACTTTATCTTCAGTATCAACATAGTTCACAATATGAACATTTTTATTATGTTTCGATTTTTTTAATATTTCTCTAAACTTCCATCCCGGCTTTCCAGCAATTACTAAATGCTTATCACTTTTAATTTTAGAAAAAGCATCAATCAAAGTCTCGATGTTTTTTCTAGGCTCAAGAGTTCCGAGGTACAGATAAAATTCATTCGGAAGTTTATATTTGTTCCTAACAATTTCTTTCCCCGGATCACTTTTGTCTAACACTTTATATATTGAAGAAAGACCTGAATGAATCACCTCAACTTTTTCCGAACTAAGTTTATAAATAGACATCAAATCATCTTTTGTATTCTGCGAGACAGCAATAACTTTTTTTGCTCTCGAAAAAAGCCTTTTCGGATTAACAATCTTATGCCACAGCTGACTTTTCAAAGTAAAAAATCTCGGAAATATCTTATAACTGAGGTCATGACAAGTAATTATGTACGGACACGAACAATTCACAAACCCAATATTCGGAAAAATAAAAAGATCGATATTTTGTTTAACCCTTTTATTAATTAAACTATCCAACTTCGGATATTTAAAAACCGTCATCATCAAGTTTAACAATTTATTCGGATATGAAAATTTAACATAATGAGCATTAGATTTATTGAACTCCGGCACAGAAACTTTTTTCGCAGAATTATAAAAAAGATAATATTGATTACTATTATCTTTCTCGAGCAGAGCTTTCAATAACTCAAAAGTATATTCTCCAACTCCCGTTATTTGATTGTCCATCAGACATCGAATGTCTACTGCTATATTCATAATCCAAGCACCCACATCGGACTGCATTGCAGTCCATTATGGATTATTTTATTTGTCTCTATTAGAAAACTTTTCCCAAGCCTTATTAACAAGATTGTCCATTTTTTCCTGGTAAACTGACTCATCAAACTGAAGTGCATGCTGTCTAATCACATGAGGATCAAAATTCTCCGGCTTAAAACGAATCAAAACATCCGCTAAAGTTTCCCATTCCTGTTCATCAAATAAATGTCCCGTTTTCCCCTCAATTACCGTTTCTAGCGAACCACCTTTGTTATAAGCAATCACCGGACGACCAGCTGCCATCGCTTCAACCGTTGTAATTCCGAAATCTTCAACTTGAGGGTTAATAAACGCCAAACATTTTTCAAAAAGTTCAATTTTAGTTGCTTCATCAATTTTCCCGAGGAATTCAATTGTCGGACCAGCCATCTTTTTCAATTTTTTAAATAAAGGACCTTCACCAAAAACCTTCAGCTTCATTCCCAACCTGTTAAATGTCTGAATCGTTAAATCAAATCTTTTGTACGGCACCAATCTTCCACCAGTCAGAAAATAATCATCAGGATGTGACCGAACTTTAAACTTACTTGTCTCCACTGGCGGATAAATAACGATACTATCTCTTCTGTAATATTTTTTTATTCGTTTGCGCACTTCCTCTGAGTTCGCGACAAAAACATTCACTCTTTCCGCCGCCAACCGATCCCATTGTCTCAGTTTTGTTAAAACAAGCGGTAGGGTTTTCTTTATCAAAACATTATGTCTCAATTCCTGTATATAGTTATGTGAATCAGTCCACAAATATCTAGTCGGAGTATGACAATAACAAATGTGCAGAGCATCAGGCTTCGTTATAATGCCTTTTGAAAAAGCCGAAGCGCTTGAAACAATCACGTCATATTTGCTTAAATCATAATGCTCAGTTGCCGCCGGCATGAAGACCAGAAACCATTCAAATTTCGAAACACCCAGTGGTATTCGCTGAATAAATGAAGTCTTAATATCTTTATTTCTGTATTTATGTGGTAATTTCTTTTCATCATAAACCAAAGTAAAAATAGGGCTATCATTGTACATGCTATGTAGCTTTTCCAGAACTTTTTCAGCTCCGCCGTTTTGATTGAGGTGGTCATGGACCAATGCGATTTTCATAGTATCTATATTTTAGCTTATTTATCGAGGTTTGCCAATTGACAAATTGTATTTTTTTGTTATAATTTACAATTCCTTAACAACCCGGAGGAAGAAATATGCGTCAGCATCGTTTATTCATTTTTATGTCCAATCAGACATTAGTTAATCACGTAGGTCTGAAGTGTCAATTCCGAAAAGGAATTCTTCCAGAAGTGAGTTATTTTGCGCTTTGTAAGGCTCTAGACAAAGCAAAACAAAAATTACTTGAAGATCCACAGGTAGATGATAATTGTCATGAAATGATGCAGTTAGCTCAAGTTTTACATGACACAAATATTGTTTTTAAGAAACTTAAGTCTTCTGGATGAAATTTGAAAACAAAAGGGGAGAGCCATGAAAGACAGATTGTTAATATTTCTCAGCAACAAGAATTTAATTAAGCATGCTGAGTTCAGTTGTCTAGAAAAAAAAGGGATTGTCCCACAAGATATTTATGATGCACTTGCTTCTGCTCTAGAGACAGCCAGACAAAAGCTCACAGCAGATCCAGATGCAGCCAAGAATTGTCCCGAAATGACCCAGTTAGCAAAAGTCGTAACCGATGCTAATACAGCTTTTGAAAAAGCCATTAAAGTTAAGAAAAAAAATAGGTATTAAAAAACAACCTCGTATTACGGGGTTGTGTTTTTATGAAGCGAGAGTTTGAATTCCCATTCCAATCAGACTGGACAACACAATGATTAATGTCGCCAATCCAAGGTTCTGAACCAATCCTTTCCAAATAGGATCTTCAGCTACCAACTGTTGTTCAATAGTCAGCAGGGTCAGCGAAAGGTAGCCCCAAATAATATTGACAATCACACCAGTCGTGAGAGAATCGAATACCGCAAGAGGAATTAGGAACGTTAACGGGAATAAGAACTTTCCAACGAAAGTCCCACCAGCATAGCGGAGTGCTTCCATCTTCGATGTCCCTCTCTCAGCAATCTTAGAAAGGAAAATCCCGAAGGAATCACTGAGACTATCAGCACAAGAGATGACAGCGATGGAAGCCATGACCGCAATTTTCGATGAGGTTGAGCTATTCATTCCCACCATTAGTCCAATCGCAGTTAGAATTCCCGAGGCGATGCCGAAGGTTAGTTCACCAGCTTTCCGATGAAAAGACCGAAGCTTCTTCATCCAACCTGGAATTTCCAACTCATCCATCATTTTGCGATAACTGTCCTTCAGGAATTCATGTTTATCAACTCCGAGATCCTTGATGATCCTTTGGAAGCGATCCTTGCTCGCACAGCGGACTTTAATGAAACTACCGAGGCACTCAACCTTGTCAAAGATTACGGTCGCGTCACAGTAGGAAACAGTCGTCCTATTTTTGTACACTTCAACCACTCTTGCTGTTTGAGCGGACTCCTGACGAGCTTTAAATTCCTCAGGTTCAATAATACTCTCAAGTAATTCACGTTTGAAGAAGAATTGCTGTGCTTCTGATTTGTCATCGTTTTCTAGCAGTCTTTTGTCTTTCTGAAGTTCATAGGAGATCGTCAGGAGTCCATTTTCTCTTCGCAAACGATAGTTCCCTTCACCGGTCTCTCGAATATAGATGTCTTCCTGAACGATACTTCCTAGAAGTTCACCACCTCTACCTACGAGGTCTTTGACAGTGAGATGACCATCATTAGCAATCTTCGCCTGATACTCTTGTCGGCTCATTTTGGCCTCCTTATGCTTGATGTTTTTATATTATTAATGAACCGTGCAGTATATCATAACTAGAGGAAATTGTCAATCAAAAAAACTCCTATAACGGAGTTTTCTTTATATAAACTAGGTAAATTTACACTTTAGACTTCCTTATTAATACAACAAACGGAGTCTTCAACATGATCCAGAAATCCAATTTCAGAGACCAGTTTTCAATATAGTAGATATCCAGTTTAACCTCTTCGTTAAAATCTAAGTCACTTCGACCAGAAATTTGTGCTAATCCAGATATTCCAGGTTTTATATCCAATACTCTTTTGTGACGTTTTTCATACTTTTCAACTTCTCTTTGCTGATGAGGTCTTGGACCAACTAAACTCATGTTTCCAATTAACACATTAAACAGTTGAGGTAACTCATCCAACGATGTTTTCTCCAAGAATCTACCAACCTTCGTTCTCCGAGGATCATTAAGAATTTTATAAACCGGACCTTGTCTCTCCGAACTCTTCTCAATTAACTTCTTTTCATACGCCATTATCTTTTCCTGATCTGTATATTTATCAAATTGTTTTCCAGTACAATAATGTGAGTACATTGATCTAAATTTATAAACATTAAACTTCCCTCTACGAGAAACTCTTTCGTTTTTATAAATTACAGGACCACGTGACTCTAGTTTAACTGCCAGTGCCACGAGTAACATTGGAATAGCAAATATCACAATTAAAATAATTGAATAAAGTAAATCAAGAGATCTCTTTATAACTTTGCCCCAACCATCAAGTTTTGTTTTTTTTATTTCAATCAGAGGAATACCAGAGAGCATGTGAACTTCAATATTTGTAGATCGAGCTTCAAAAGTTCCTGCTGCATATTTAAATAAAATATTATTTTCTTCCGCGAAGTCAAGCAATCGAATTGAACCACTGCGTGATAGGGAAGAGTCACTTTGTAGAATCTCGTCCACGAATTTTTTCTTATGCATTTTTAATAATTCCTCCAAATTACCTTCACTAACATCATCAAAATGCTTCACTATTTTATATCCCAATTCAGGATGTTTCTTTAATGCTAACAATATTGTTTCTGTCTCATTGTTATGACCAAAGATAACTAACCGATGAGCACCAATTCCTTTACTAGCCACATAGTGCTGAATCTTTCTAAGAATAATTCTACCAACGATTACATAAACGATACTCAGAAACCAACCCAGCAAAATAATAAAACGAGAGTCAAACATTTCACGTATAAAAAACATGTAAATAATTACCGCACTCATCCCAGTTGAGCAAGCCAGAATAACTCGGCTCAATTCTTCCGTTATATTAGTTCTTCGAAAATTATACAATCCTGCAATAGCAAAAAACAAAATCCAAACAACCGCAATCACAGCGGACAAAAATAAAATATCCTGAGATTGTAACTCAAAAACCACCGGTCTAATCTCAGTTATATTTTCTCCCAAACGAATGTAATAAGCACTCAATCCAGCCAGCACAATAAGTATCCAATCAACCGGGATTTTTATAACCGCAAATATTAATTCAGACGCCTTTTTCATATTTTATACTAAGAATTTAGAATTAAGAATAAAGAATTACGAATGAGAATGTTTTATAAAAATAGTTAGACTTATATTATTCATTCATAATTCATCCCGAACGGGATTCCGAAGGAATAATTCCTAATTCATCATTCTTTAACATTATAATCTATTTTAACAATTTTTTCTAATAAAAAAAGGTTCCAAGTAAGCGAGTAAGCCGAATTCTGTTTTAACTGTCATCTATCTAGCCCTACAATTGCTCATAGGATCAAGCGAGCTACCAAACTTGCTCTTGCACCCAGGTAAGGATTTAGCCGTTTCACCCCCTATCTTTCAATAAGGATTATCCCCAAAGGGACCTTCTCGGATTTCTCCTCGAAGCGTCACTGCTCGCACCTCTATCTAACATAATAAATTAGCCAGACGACGGGAGTTACCCGCTACCAAGTTATCCCGCAAAGCGGAATGAGTGTTCGGACTTTCCTCTCCAATTTTAACATCGGAGCGACAGAACTTCTTACTTAGAACTATTAAAGTATAGCAAAGATTCACCTTCTTGTCAACTAGAAAAGCACAGGATTTTCTTAGTTCTAGGTAAGTTTCATGAAAAATGGATACTATTTTTTAACGTTCTCAGGCAAAATAGCTCAGTTTTTTTATCTTGACAAAAAGCTATTTCTTTACTAAAATAACTATGTTCTTTCACAATCTAGGAGAATAAAATGTCAGAATCAATGCTAGTTAATTTTAGACAGAAGTGGTACGGATTTGTGACGGATAATCTGTCAGAAGAAAAAACTGTAGCTAACATCTTTAGTGATTTTACCTGGCCCACGAAACAAATGGAATGTCTGGCAATATACCTTACTATAGAGAATTTCTCAACTTATTCTTTAGACGATAATGAAGAGAAAATTGTACAAGAAGCCATTGATTTCATTACTTCAAAAATTAAAGAAGTTCCAGGAGTGTCAGAGTTAATAGAGAAAAGAGATAGAAGTCTAAAAGCACTAGAAGGCAAAAGTGAATTAAAAAATATCTGTTGTGAAATTGCTGGATTGCCGTCTGGGAACTTAGTGGGCAGGGAATTTGTATTCCTTGGAATTAATCAACATGATTACTTTTCTTCTTTCCAAGACACTATTGTTAGTGTTTCTGTCAGATTTACTAGCGCTAATGAGTTTTCTATTTTTATTAGAACAATTAACCGCGTTTTCCATTTTTCATTTAACAGTCAATGCTGGACTTTTGAGGGAAAGAATGGACGCATAGTTGTTTATTAACAACAAAAAAGTTCGATGCAACGCATCGAACTTTTTACATATTATTCTTTACTTTGTTTCTTTTCAAGCTTCTCTTCATACTCACGATATAAACCTTCAACTGTATCAACCTTAATGTCAAAAATACCGTGATCAATTAAGTTCATCACTAATGACCCCGTCGTTACATCTGTTAATCCCGGCAAATTAGCTCTCCAAAACTCAGATTGCTCTGCTTCTTTTATAAAAGCCTCATACTTTTTATCGTCCGCACTTAACTCCACTCTACCTGTCGGATCTTCAACACTCATATCGTTTATACATTACTACGAATTAACTTCATCCAAATTATAACAACTATTCATTTATAACTCAACATAAAAAGAGAAGCCTTCCAGCCTCTCTTTTTATGTATATTTGTAGTTCTGTAGTCTAATTCAATACGAAGTATACAAATTTTTGTAGTATCCGTAGTATTTTTGTAGTTTCGTATTCTTTAGACTTCAATAATAACAGGCAACACCATAGGTCGTCTCTGAATTTTTTGAAACAAGAATTTACCAACTTCATTACGTATCTTATTTTTAATCTCGTTTGCATCAGCTGCATGATCAGGGTTATTATCGCGACATATCTTTTTTACTTTGTGTCGAGCTTCCTCAATCAGTTTTCTACTTTCCTTCATATACACAAATCCTCTTGAAATAATATCAGGACTGCCAACTAGTTCTCCAGTCTTTTTACTAATGGTTGCAATGATCACGAACATTCCGTCCTCAGCTAGCACTTGACGATCACGCAAGACAACATTTGAAATGTCTCCTACTCCTAGACCGTCTACCATTATATATTCCGTTGGTACTTTTGTTTCTGTCACAGTTCCAATTACTTCTTGTCCTTGTTTTGTGAACTCCGTAATTTGACCATTCTCTGGCAATAATACGTTCTCTTCAGGAACACCGACTTCTTTTGCAAGATCAGCGTTAATAATTCGAAGATAGAAATTAGCCTCAATTGGAATATAGAATTGTGGTTTGAATAATCTGATAGTTAGTTTCAAGTCTTCTTGTTGAGCATGACCACCTGCATGAACGTCCATCATCTTGTAATGATAAACACGAGCACCTAGTCTATAGAAAGTATCTTTCAAACTTTGAATTGTTCTTTCGTTACCAGGAATTACAGATGATGAAAATACCATGCTGTCACCTCTTTGTATTTTAACAAACTTATGATCATTGTTAGCAATACGATTTAGCACAGCATTCTTTTCTCCTTGGGCGCCAGTTCCAATAACTAGAATCTTCTCACGAGGATATTTCTTGATTTCTTCACCGTCGATGAGTGTTCCAGGTTTGAACTTCATGTAACCCAATTTATGAGCAATGTCTACATTCGAAATCATACTTCGGCCATCAAGAAAGACTTTTCGTCCATACTTCTCAGCTAATGTAAACATTTGTTGAACTCTATTTAGTAATGATGCAAATGTACCTGCAATGATCATCCCGTCAGCTTCTATGAAGATCTTTTCAATTTCTTTCTCTACGGAACTTTCAGAGATCTGGTAACCAGGATTTCCCGCGTTTGTACTATCTGCTAGCAACGCTAATACTCCTTCACTTCCAATGTCAGCAATACGATTCAAATCAGCTGGCTTGTCATTGATCGGTGAGAAGTCAATCTTAAAGTCACCTGTATGGACAATTGTCCCAATAGGTGTTTTTAAAACCACTCCAAAACTATCAGGAATATTATGGTTCACTCGGAAGAATTCAACTGTGAATTGACCCATCTGAATTTTATCTTTTTCAGGATCAATAATTGTTATATTCAAGTCAGGAAGTTTGTATTCTTCATGACGTTTGTTAATAATTCCAGCCGTTAGGGGAGTAGTATAGATTGGTGGATCACCAAGTTCCGGAGTTAGATGAGATATAGCACCAATATGATCATAATGACCATGGGTGATAACAATTCCCTTAATATCCTTTGCTCTTCCTTTCAAATAAGTAATATCAGGAATGATATAGTCAATACCAGGCATATCTTCTTCCGGGAACATTAGTCCCATATCGACGATAATAATTTCATTATCATATTCAATAACTGTCATATTTCTTCCAACTTCTTCTAATCCTCCTAATCCAATAACCTTTAGTTTCTTACCAAAACTTTGAACTGTTGGAGTTGATTTTTTGAAACCTACTTTACTTGGTGTGAATCTGCTGTTGTTTGGTTTTCTTTCCGGCATTACTTTCTTGTCCTCTTGTTTCTCAGGAGCAAATCTATTGCTAGGTTGATGTTTCGCATTTTGTTTCTTCCCGGCAAAGCGACTTTGTGTTGGTTTGCTACTGTTTTGTTTTGCAGGCTTTCTATTAGTAGAATATCTACTTGCAGGTGGTTTACTTGTTGTACTAACAGCAGTATTCTTAGTTGGTCCACCTGCCACGTTAGACGTAGCATTTCGGGCAGGCGTACTTTTTGAAAAAGAAGAACGTGGAGCCTTTGATGGTCTACTATCAGTTTTTTTGTTAAATGTGTTTTTCATAATATTTTGCTTGCACTGTCACTGTGTAACATCGGTTACTTTCAGTTATCGGTAATGATGCTAGAGTAGTACAATGAGTTGTAAATCTCAACATATATTTGTTGAGCCTGCTTGTAGGCATGAATTCACGCTTAAAGCAGAATGTTAAGTAATTTAAAAGAATCCAGGAACACATGAAATGCTCTTTCATCTATATTTTTTATATTAAGTCTATATTCAAAAATCCACGTTTTTCTGTTAATTTGTAGATTCGTAGCTATTTAGCCTGCCCTGCCATAGCTCATGGAATATAAGCGACGGCGGGTAATTAGTAGTCTTAAAAGTGTCTTTTTGTTTTTTTTCTTTTCCCTTAACTCCTAACTCCCTGCCCGCAATGTCTACGCGTAGCGTTGCAGGCGGGTCTATTCTTATCCTTAAAAGTGTCTCTTTGTCTTCAAGTACCAATGCTCGATGTTATTCAAGCGATTTGATGGCACAATAATAGTATGGTTGTTAAACCCTTGAAGTTTTTTTGTTTGAGGATATGTATGTGTAGGATTGAAAAGCAGTATAGCCGGCATTTCTTCCGCTAAAATTTTTTGAAATTCCAGGTAGTTTTTTGTCCTTATGTCATTGTCTGTTGTTTTTCTTGCTTCTTCAAGTAATTTATCAGCTTTACTATTTGCAAACATTGCTAGATTTAATCCTGGATATGTTGTTTGTGATGAATGCCAGAAAGGGAACGGATCTGGATCGTAACCAAGTATTTCACCATAAAGTAATATTTCATAATTTCTATTTTTCAAAATCTCCTTTTGTATATTTGAAGTTTCAACAGTTTTAATATTTACTTTTACTCCAAGTAATTGCCAATCTTTCTGAATCATTTCCGCAATTTGAATGCTTGATGGTTGATTGACTGTGGTGATATCCATTTCTAGATATGTTTTGTTTTTTTGCCGAACTTGAAAAGGATAAACTGCTTCAGCTTCCACAATCTCTGCTTTTTCTCCTTCTTCTGTTTCAGTTACTTCTGCTTTCGGGGTTTCGTACGTTGCTAGCTCCCATCCTAAAGTTTCCAGCTCCTTTTTCGCATAATCAATGTCAAAAGGATACTTCGGGAAATCCTCTGTATATCCTATACTGTTTGGCAAAATAGGGCTATCAATCTTTTGAGCTTGAGAATTTAAAACTTCTCGAATTATATTATCTTTGTTTACTCCATGAGCTAATATTTTCCGTAACGTAGTATTGTCTAAAAGATTATTTTTATTAGGATTAAAGAATAATCCTGTATATTGTGGTAAATTTAAAGAATGAAAGTTTATTGTACGATCACTAGTTGTTTGATCTAGTTTATCTTTTGGCAACAGGCTAATCGCTTGTACATTTTTATTATTAAGAGCCAAAACAGCTTCTTCTGAATTTATATAAAATTTAAAAGTAACTTTTTTTATATGCGGTAATCCACCGAAGAAATCTTCATTCCTTTCAAGCGTATATGTGTGAATGTTCCCTAATCTATTATCCTTTGTTAAAACTGAAAACTTATAAGGTCCTGTACCTATTGGTTTTAAATTTAATTCGCTTAAATGGGTATTCTGAATTGGTATATTTTTCCAGAGATGAGCAGGCAATATTCCCACGGTTAAATTTTCCAAAAAAGGAGCAAATGGTTCGTCTAGTATAAATCTAACAGTATAATCATCTATCTTTTCTACAAAAGATCCCTTAAAGTTAAAATAAAGGGGACTTTCAGTATTTGGATCTTTAATTCTCTCAAATGTAAACAAAACATCATCAGCAGTGAACTGGTGTCCATCATGCCATCTAACATCTTGTCTCAGTACAAAAGTATAAGTCTTTTGATCTTCGCTAATAGAATACTCTTCAGTTAGATCCTCAATTAAGCCTTCATCAGGATCATATTTAAGCAGACCATTAAAAATTACTGAGCTGATATCAAGGTCAACGTCATTTATACTTGCAAGAATAGGGTTAATAAACCTTGGTGACCCAACTAATCCTTCTGTGTATTCTCCTCCGTCAGCCGGTACAAGATCTGTCGTTAGGAAATATGAATTTGCAACAACAAAAACAACTGCCACTACTAACAAAAATGACAAAACTTTTATTACATTTCTTTCTCTAGGTGATAAAAGTTTATGTATGTATTTAATTTGTTTTGCAGTTGGCATTTTTTGTTTTGACAAAGATTCAACCAATTTATTGTCTAGTTGATTGTGTTTATCAATCAGCTTTTTTGTCTTGGTGTCTGTCAGTTTTGGATTTTTCTTGGTTTTAATAACAAACCAAAAATTTTTGAAGAAATTCACAAATGTAAATTTAGAAATATTTAATAGGCTTAGATTAGCACATTAGCTATTGATAAACCTATGA
>Ga0307989_1000605_pt1 | contig 22545 bp, 18 predicted proteins | sample EllFjometagen185_FD_203164 | JGI IMG/M metagenome (GOLD analysis project Ga0307989, IMG submission 203164) | Marine microbial communities from Ellis Fjord, Antarctic Ocean - #185 | ecosystem: Environmental > Aquatic > Marine > Unclassified | place: Southern Ocean | collected 2014-10-08 | reverse complement strand
CCGGTGCATGGCTGAATTTTTTGATATACGGAGAATAGTTTTTCCCATAACAAACATCTTCAGCCAAATCCTCAGCATAATGCGGAGGCTTTTTATAAAGCAAAAGAAACAAGATAAGCAAAGATAGCAAAAGAGGGATCGGAATAAGCGGCGCAACAATCACCATCGAAACTCCAAAATTATGAAGCATAATCAATGCCGCGCTGCCGACAGCTCCAAATAAAGGAAAAAGAATTTCCTTGTCAGTTAAGCCTAACCATTTCCGGGTAACAGTACTTCCGTCTGTAACTTGTTCAATTATCAACTCATCACTCATAATAGTAACTCCTATGAGACATTGCTCATTTACGCTTTTTAAGCGTTTTATGTTTTTCTTCAATTAACATTTCTACACAAGCAGTTAACGTGCGCCGCTCACTTTTAGCGATATCACCCAAGTATGCATGAACCTCTGGGCTAATACGAATAATTTTATTTCTTTTCATTTTGTCACCTTTTTTGTTGACTTGGTTTACTTTAAGTATATTGTAACGCAACGCAAATGCAACATTAAAACAAAAGAAAATTGAATCTTTTATTAAATTGAGGTCAGAAATGTTACAAGAAAATTTGAAAAATCGTATTTTAGGACAAGGTCATGTCTTTGAGCCGCTTGTAAAGTACATAAAAATAGGAGAAGCCGGACTTGCACCGGATAACGAACCCAAAGGAGCCTTCCTTTTTACCGGGCCAACCGGAACTGGCAAAACAGAAACCGCAAAAGCCCTGGCAGAAATTCTAAACAAAGAACTCCTTCGCTTTGACATGAGTGAATACAAAAACAGCGAGAAATTCCTTCTGGATTTGACTACAAAGCTTAATAAAGGGTCAAATGGAATAATCCTACTCGATGAAATAGAAAAAGGCAATATGGAGATATTCGATTATTTCCTACAGATCCTTTCCGAAGCAACAATAACCCACAATCAGAAAGTTTATGATCTATCTGAATATTACATAATCATGACCTCAAACATAGGTAGCAAAAACATCATGGGCCAGGATAATTTTGCAGTAGCTAGGCGAATAGTTGAACGCCTAGTAAAATCCCATTTTCGCCCGGAATTTCTAGGCCGAATCCGCCGAGACTGTCAAATATGTTTCAAGCCATTAGAATACGAAGTCATGCAGCAAATAGTAAAGCAAAAAGTAGAAACAGAAATAATTCGCCTCTATAAAAAAGGATACAATTTATCCTACGACAAAAACATCCTCCCCTACCTAATGAACGAAGGAGTAAACCCCGAATTCGGAGCCCGCCCAGTAGTACAAACCACCCAAAAACACATAGCCCTAGCAATAATCAATGCAAATAATAAAACCGTAGGAGAGCTGACTATTAATAATAGTCAATTAATCTTAGAATAGCTACCTCTCCGTGCAAAAATGGACCTTTATGGTCGTTTTATGTCATAAAGCTGGATTAAGGCTATCGCTTTTGTTACATAAAGGAGAACTAAAAGAGTTTTTATAAGGTCAATAAAATAAATGTTATAATATTTTATTAATTTATAGTGGATTTTTAATGTATGTGTTGTATATTATATATATCTTATATAACAATAAACAACAGGAGCTGATCATGGATGATGCAACATTACTTAAGAAGTTGGTCGAATATCGCGAAACTCATAATTTGACACAAGCTGAATTAGCTAATATTCTTGGAGTTACTCGCGAAAGCTTATATCGCTGGGTGACCGGCAAAGTAAAACTCAGACCAAGTAATAAAAGAGCGATTAAAAGATTATTGAAAGCTCCAACAAGCACAGACCTTGATGAATTTGACCGTTTAACATCGGAATTACTTAATGAATGGAAATGTCTCGGCAGAAGCAATCGTTTAAAGATGTTACAATATATTGAAGAAATAAAAACCCCAGAAGAAATAAAAAGGCAGCAAATAGAACAATCAAAAAAATGAGGCTGAGTAAGTAATTTTGCTGGCTTAATCACTATAAATAAGCTCCGAAAAGCAATTAATACTTTTCAGAGCTTGTTTTATTCTTCAGATTGCAGTTTTATTTACGGCAGTAGAAACTCTTTTTCCTCTTTAGCTATTTTTTTTATTGCCCTGAGACATTCATCAGAAATTTGATAATCCTGAAGGGTTTTGGCAGTATTTAAAATGCCTAACTCCACCATCATTTGCTTTTGACCGACTAGATAGTCGTCAAGATGCAGTCCGAATATCTCAACTAAGATTGAGTTCATATAGTCCTGAACCTCGCGAGCATCTTTTATCCTGTCAGCTTGGGCAAATTCAAAAATTGCATTAGCTATAAAACCAGTAAAACACGCACAGTTAAGCAAAAACCCATCATAATCACGGCCTACCGAAGGCATGCAGCTTGCTTCATTACCTCCTAGTGAAAACAACTCATTTTTACGCCCTTTAACGCTATTTAGAATCATTGCCGTTTTAGCGGGATCATTAGAAAAGTCTTTTACCAAAATAACTTTCTGGTGTAAGAGGATTTCTCCTAAAAGAGAAGCAGATGAAACTCTATTGAAATGACAAAGAGCAATTGGCAGGGGGCTTTTTTCAAGCACTATCAAATATAATTCTCTTAAAAATTCCGGCTCAATTTTAATCGGAGTAAACGGAAAACCAATTACCGCAATATCAATACCAATATCTTTAATGCGTTTGATATTATCAATCATCAGCTTTGCGGGATTATCCACAACCAGCATTGATAACAGCATACGATTCTGATTGATTTTAACCACTTCCGTAGCTAATTCCATTTTCATAGAATCGCTCATTAAATGACCTTCTCCATTTGGACTTGCCAGAAAAAGTCCTTTAATTCCAATCCTCACATGATGTTCTACCAAGTGCGAAACAGCTTCAGTGTCTAAGTCCAAGTCCTCTGTAAAAGGAGTGGGTATTGCAGACCAAATACCGGCAATATTTTTACGAATCAACTTTTGCATTCTATTATCCTCATTATGTTTCTTATTGATTATTAGTTTGTTCATCACAACAACGAAGTTTCCTAAACTCATCATTGAAAAGAATATTTAAGTTCCCTTTTTCAATATTTTCTTCGATTGATTTCAATCCTTCTTCAAAAACACGTTTCTCCAGAACTTTTTTCGTCATTTTGGTCTTTGATGCAAGAATATCAACACGCTTACGCACATTTCCTCTCGAATCAAAAATTACTGGTCTATAAACATCACACTTCATACAAACTCCCTTTTTTGTTGATTTAAAAATATCACGACACATTCATGATAATTAAAAACAATCTTACAAACAGAAGCTAATGTATGCAAGGAGATTATAACGAATAACACATTAAAACAGTGCATTATCTATGGTTTTTTTGTGGATGTAACATGTCGTAACGGCATAGCAAATAGGATATAATAATAATGTACAATGTAACATTATGGAAAAATCTAAAAAGATACCGCAAAATGTGAAAACTTTTAGGATACAAGTTAATTTTATTTGAAAATTTGGAAAGTACATTTATTGTAATTTTCAACGGATTAATTTTATACAAACCAACTGCGATAAGTTCAAACCCAACTGCGTTTTTCAGGATTAATATTTTATTTTCTTGGTTTAGTTAGTTTTTGCGATTTTATGATAGGGTTGCTTTGGTTTGTTGATATAGCTTAGGAGTTTTTTCCAGGTGGCTATGGCTTTTTGCTGTTTTGGGATGGTCATTTGGCTACGGACGATTGCTAGAGTTTTTTCTGAATTGTTTGTGTATTTGGCGTCTAACTTGGAATACCAGTAGTCACATAGTAATTTGAGCTTTTCGCGGCCTGTCTCGTAATCATTGTCGCCTAAGTACTCCACCATGTCCGTCTCGAAGGTTTCGCTATGGTAGGCGTCGTTTAAGATGTTAAATATGGATTCGGGGATTGCGGGGTAATTAGAGCTCTCCTGGATGAATGGTAAAAGAATGGGGAGACTTTCGGCAATGTCTCCTTTGGCTATTTGTTGGAAGAAGGCATAATTTGCGGCTACTGGAGGAAAATTTGGGAATTTTTTGAATGCTAAAAGAGAATTTTTATACATGATGCCATGCATTTTTTTAGTGTAGTTAGCCCCAGCGCAGCGTTTGAGGAGTATTAATTTTTCAGCGCATTGCGTCAGGCTATCGTCTTCTTTAAATTCATATTGTTTGTAGTTTGCCAGATTGATTCTTTTGGTTTTGCATTTCTGTTCAAAATTATAGAATTCGTTTCTTTCTGAAATATTATTGATCTTAACGAAAGTTATAGTTACAGCTACAGCTATAATTATAAAACAAAGAATAAAAAATGGATAATTTTTCTTCATGATTTTTCTCTCCTCAAGCCGGAGGTCAATCCGGTTTTTTTCTTTATTTTGTATTTACCAGTTTCAGGTTCTTTAATTTATGCGTGGCGCAGTGGGCTAATAGACTTACCAGTTGATGATGTTCGGAATCAGGGGCGCAACTGATTAAGAACTCGGCTTCGGGCATTAGGCGTGCATAACGGCGGAGCAGGATATTGATATTTGAACCGCTGAATGTTGAACCATTTACCATATAGATTGCCGTACCATTGATTGGCGGCGGAACGTCTATACGTACCGGATTTTCCAATTTAGGCTGAGTACTGGTGGAACTTGAAGCTGTAGGGAGCTGGGTTTCCATTAAAGTCATTTCGGCGTAACTGCTCATAGTAACAATAAAAAAGATTAGCAGTAGAAATACTACATCCGTCATGGCTGACATGCTTTGGGATTCTTCTATTGGTTTTAAGGGAGGCATTTTCATTGTTGAGTGCCTCCTGACTTTTCGGAGATGAGAGCAGATATTTGAACTTTGTCGTAACCGGATTGGGCTATAGCGTCCAGGACTGTCGAAATATAATGATGTTTAGTAGAGCGGTCTCCATTGATTATTATTGAAACGTTCGCGTTACCACTGCTAGCAGAATATAATAAATTTTCAAGTTTGTTTTTTACATCAGTAATAGGCATAGTGTGAAAACCTACCTTGACGGTTCCATTTGAGGAAATGTTGATCATCAGCTTTTCAGTCGGTAGAGATTTGATAGCAATACCTGAATTAACCTGAGGTAGAGTTATTTTGGAGTCAAGTTGTTCGCGGTCAAAACTGGCGGTGATAACAAAAAATATAATCAGCAGGAAAATAATATCAATCATACTTGATAGAGAGGCACTTGAAATGCCATCTGATCTTTTTGAAAGTTGGTATTCTATTTTCATATATTTACCTTTATAGCTTGTTAGACTGTAGACTTTAGGCTTTTAGTTTTAATACCGCTATAGTCTATTTATCTGAACTTTCCATCAGGGTATTTAATATATCCTCGGCGTGTTCGTTGCTTTCCTGTAGGCGTTTTTCTAATAAGTTGGTGCAGATGGTTGATGCCGCCAAGGCGGGAATAGCTATTACTAAGCCTGCGGCGGTGGTGTAGAGTGCCTGAGAGATTGAAACTGCTAATACTGAAGCTTTTTCCGGCCCCATAGCGGTACCGAGCCCCATAAAGGCTGATACCATACCGGTAACGGTTCCGAGTAGTCCGAGCATCGGGGCGATGTTACCACACATCTGTAATGATCCTATTTGGCGTTGTACGGCGCGTCCGGCTTTGCCGAGAGACTCGCCAGCTGATTCCATCATTATTTTTTCGCCTTTGTGGTAATTCTTGAACGCTCCGCAGAGAACACTGGCTATAACAGAATTATGCCCCTCGCAATGACTATAGGCATCGTTGAGGTTTTTATCTGAAATATGGTCTTGTACGGTAGTTATGAGTTTTTTGCTTCCAAAATTACCTTTTCGTAATGCCAGAACGAGATACGCAATCAAAGCGATGGTGATGGTACTGGTCATAAATAAAGCTAGCCAGATCAAACCGCCAAGAAAACCACCGCTAAACACGACTTGGGTAAAAAACGAACCGCCAGGCTGTGCAGTCTGGCTAGTTGTTTCATTTCCTAATCCCTGTGCAAAAATTACTACAGGTAAAAAGACAGTTAAAATTGTTAAAACCTTTTTCATTATCTACGACCTGTTTTAAGTCAAATCACTTTTTCAAAACTTTTGGTGTTTTAAATAGAAAACTTTTGCTGTTCGTATTATCTTCTATTGATTTTGACCAATATTGTTTTTGTTTACTATCGCTAAACTTAACCGCAACAAAAAATAAATTTGCTTTATTTGACATTAAGCTAAATAAATATTTTTGCCGCTCGTTTGAAGTTTTACAAGCAGATGGAAAAATAATTCTCTTTTGCTTTTGTTGTTTGCTAAATAGTGTACCTCGAAAATATCCTTCGGTATCAGTTAGTGGGAAAATAATTTCTTTACCTTCATTTGGTTTTAATGAAAAATTTGACTCTAATTGTTTTTGATTAAATAATAACAAAGGAGTATATATAGGTTTTTTAATAGCAAAAAAAGTTATAAATAAATCACGACAAGCTAAATCCTGAAAAAATATTTTTTGACGAGAAGCATTATGCATTTTAACTTTACAATACGCAATGTCATTCTTTGTTACTATTTCAGCTTTTACTTTTAGCAATTTATCTCCAGATAACAACGCTAAGCCTTCTTTTGGATGCTTTGCCAACGGCGGATAATTAACATAAATAATGCCTGCAAATAATTTACCCTCTTTTTGTTTTGTAAAACAATAAAATGTACCGCCATGTTTTGCTGCTAAATCCATAAGGATTTCATTCAATTGTTTATCATTGTAATTTGCTGTGAATTTTATATTTTTAGAATAATCTGTAAATCCAATTATATTCTGTTTGTATAATTTTTTTGCGTGTTTTGTGTTCCACTCTTTCAAAGTCTGGTTGTTTAATTTCATGTTCAACTTAGTGAAGAATATAGAACTATATTTTTTTTGTTCCTTGATTAATAATACATTATTGATTTCTTCTATGCTGCAATCAGGTAAGGCTTGTTGGGCTTTTGCAATAAGTCCTTGAACCGTTTCTGGATGTGGGGTTATATTTATGTCTCTTTTTAAAATATCTCCATTTCCATAGCTAACAATAGGTAACCTTGTTGTATAACCAATATAATTTACAACTGAATAAAATGAAAATCTATCAAGGCCAAATTTAATTTTGATCTTTTTAGCCTTCCAATCAGTAGATTCAGCATTAACTAAAATTAAAGTCATAAAACAAAACAGTATTAAATATTTTTTCATTATAGGATATCCTCTATTTGTACTGTTGTTAAATCTCTGCCACATGTTATTTTCTTATTTTGAACTTCTATTCCATCTATAGTAATTTTTTGATTACCTCCAAATGTTTCATAGTTTTTCTGAAAAAGACCATTTTTAAGCTCGTCCTTTAAACTATTGGTAGAGAGAGTTGGAGAACCTAATGTAATATTCCATAATGTAGAACTCATATATCCTATTCCAAACTGGTTGCTCCATGATTCATTTGCAACAAGAGTATTTAAGATATCATTTGGAACGGCTGTATTAAAATTATCCATAATACGATATTCTAAATTCCACTTATAAATAGGATATGTACCGCTTCTGGTATTAGAAACAACGTTCAAGTGATGTAAAGTACGTACGGTAAAATTGATAGTGTCAGTAGACTTACGTTTTATACCAACAGTCTTCCAACTAACTTCGACGGTTACATCATCTACTGCAGAGCTAACGTGAGCAGCGTCTACAACTTTAACACGACACTTCAGTTTATGTGGGTTTGAGGAGAAGCAAGTCGTATCCAACGATACTTTACCAACGCCACTAGTAACAGTCCATGTTAGTTCATAGGATGTTGCATATGGCGAATCACTCGGTAAACCTTGTAAACGCGCTTCCAAATCAATTTCTCCCAACGCAGACTTACTTGGAATTACCCATAAAACTCGTTCAGCGTCGACAGGACGATTATATATGTGTGCCACGTATTTTATCATTCTAATAAATTTCTGATAATCAGCACTAGAACCTCCCGAATGTATTGTTGCATAGCCCCAACAAGCTCCTAAATCAACAATCTGTAAAGTTGCTTTAGTCTTGTTATTTGCAGCCACAGGTGTAAGTATTAGGTCTTGATTTAGGTCTAGACTATGGATATCTGTTATGCTTGGAGAAACCCAGCCACTTGGCAAATCATTATCAGCAAGTGTCGGATTGGGATATGCTTGTATGTTATATGCTGATTGCTCAGCTTCATCTCCGACGTAAAAATCAATAGCATTTACTTTTTTATATTGGGTGCTATGTACAGAAAAACCATCACTCCTAGAAAGATGCAAATCTGATATTCCTACCACCTTCAAGGTTGCGTTAGCATTATTGGGCATATTCGTTCCAGTTGATGTTACTTGAAAGTTTCCGTCAGGAGGAAACCAGTTTCCTTGAGGTCCGATTGTTATTGTTTTTTTGCCGGTAAGCTGACTCATTGCATTTCCATTTATATCAGTCGTAGGAGAAATGCTCCAACTACTTGTATGTGCAGCGCCATTGTGTTTTGCGCTAAAGCTAGAACTTCCCCCAAGAATTATAACGTCTTCATAAGGAGAAATATAATAAAATTTGGTTGCAGTACTTACCCCCCAAGGAACCGGACCTCCGCCACTACCTCCAGGCTTAGTCAATTTACCTGACAAGCCCAAAGTAAATATTTCCGGAGAATTGGAATCGGCAACCACCCGTTTGGCTTTCGATAAAGTTGTCGTATAGGCAGGATGCTCCTCGTCTCCATCCGGCACTCCACCGCTGACTGACGTTGCACTCTTAATAAACAACCAACCACTACCACTACCACTAACGCCAACAGACAGTTTATATACTGTCTCGTGCGCATTGACGTACGGTGAAAGAGTTTTGTTACGGTTGCTACTCGGACCATCTCCGGTAACGCTTGTGTTTCTGCCCTCTTCCGCCCAACCGATTAACGACAACAACCCGAATAATAATACCGCTATCCATTTTGCTTTTCGCATTTGTTTTTGCTCCTTTTGGTTAATTTAACTCCGTTTATGCGTACTTCAAAGGTATTATTTACCTTTCTTGTCTAATTTTTTGAACATATCCTGCAAATCTTCAGTATAACCAGAATTCGGCCATTTTTCTTCAAAACGTTCCTTGCGGTAGAGTCGCTTGGCTTTATCTTTTTTACCCATATGCAGGTAACAACAGATACGGTGATAACGAGCTTCGGTATTATATCTACCTTTTGGAAAATTCTTCACATAGTACTCATACATATCAATTGCTTTATTGTAACCTTTGTAGGTGCCCATTACAGAATAGGCATAACGTGCCAACGCACTGCCGTATATTTCACTCTTCTTTAACTTTTTATTATCAAGTACTTGCTTGAAATACTTCTCAGCTTCTTTTTTATATTCCTTTTTTGCCTGGATTTCCACGGATGCCCCAATGCCCATATTGGCAAGCGCCTTCTCATATTGATTGCTTTTTGGGTTGTTTAATATCTGCTGGTAAAAATTGATTGCCTGATCAAATCTGGCTAAGATATAATTCAACTCGGCATAAGCCAATAACAGTTGGTTCTTTTTGTTTTTTACATATTCTTTTTCTTTTCGGGTGAATGCCATGTAACCGACTTTACATGCGGCAAGAAGCCGTTTCATTGCATTCGGCTGTCTTGCGGCACTTAATTGCATAAAGTCCGAGTCTAAGTGACCAGCCTGCGTCCAAAATTTTGAAGCAGTACTATAGTCATCATCTATGAACTTCAAAAATCCCAACATAAACAAGCAATTCTTCTCTTTATCGGAAACGTACCAAGATGGAGATGAAGCTGTATTGTATAACTTTAATGGGTCTTCTTTGTGGTAGACTGTACGTTTCCATTTATCAAGAGTAGTTGGCTTCTGGCTTGCCTTAGTTTGAATTTTTAAATCATTGTTTAGTGGCGCGTAAAGACTCATGGCATCGCGCTTTTCTCTTGCCTGCTTGAACCAAGTTAAAGCTTGGGAATAATACTTTTCGGCGTCTTTGGCATCCCATTCTTTTTCTAGTGAAATTTTGCCTAATAACATTAAGGCTTCGCCGCGGTATAAGCCTTCAGGGTTGGATTTGATAAATTTCTCAAGCTGGTCTTTGGCTTCTTTTATTGCTTTTTTGGGATATTGGGTAGGGTTCTTTAGTAGTAATTGTGCCTTTAGATAACCCGCTGCTGCCGCGAACTGGCTTTCGGGGTCGCTTTCTTCTATTTCTTCACACAGTTTTATTGCTTCATTAAAATAACGAGGAGATTTTGAACGTTTGACGATGCGTTGCAGACGACGTAGTTTTACATAAGATGCGTATGTCGCTCCAAATTTTTTGCTTAATTGTACTTCTTCTATTTCCAGAGCTAAATGGTTGGCCTGATCACGTAAAGTACGCCAAGTGCTTTCCGTATCCAGAGTTTTACTGCCCTGACCGATAGCACCGCCGCTGGCAGTGGATTCATTTATGTGTTTGGCGAGAATTTGTTTAACATTTCTTAAATATGCATTAGCGCGTTCGGTTTCGTTAAGGTCGAGCAGGATCTCAGCGTATTTCATGCAACTGAAAGCACGTTCGTAATCACGTTTGCGGCTTTCCGCCCAGTTCAACAACATTAGTGCGCCCGGTAAATCTTTTTTGAGAGCTTTGATGTGAGCGTTTTCGAGCAGACAGCGTAAATATGGGATAGCGACTTTCGCAGGCAAGCGGTCAAATCCTGACGGAGATGAAAATTTACTCAAAACTTTTTCAGCTTTGTTCAGATTCCCTTCACGCCTATAATACGCCGCAAGTTGAGCCGTAGCGGTACAAGCAACAGCCTTGTCTTTATCTTTAGCAAGTTTAGTAAGTGTTTTTAGGTTAATCCCAGAATCATCCCCCGCAAGCAAAGCAGAATTCAAAGAAATAAAACAAAATACAAATACAATCATTAATACGCGTCTAACAAACATTCATCCCCCAAATAAAAATACTTATTTAAAAAAATCGTTTTGTAAATTTATGAAGCACTTTTGTGCTTATCCTCTTCGATTTGTTCCATATTTAGTCAAAAATAGACTTGACTTTTTATATATAGTATTTAGTATAATAGTGGAAGTTTTAAACAAATTCAAGAAAAAAAGTAGAAAATTCTTAAAATTAATATACTTTATAGTTAACATATTAAGAGAGAGGTTCTGTGTCGAAGGCAAATAATATGATACAACAAAGGAGGACTCGAAGCTCGCACCTTGAGAAAATATTGCTATGCTAATTTCCTCAAGCCTCGTTTTCGAGGTGGTGTGATTATGTTGGCTTTCGCTTTGCTCAGCCTCATTGCAAGCAAAGTGCGCGACTTTGTCGCTTAAGTTTCGCTCGTTGAGACGAGCGATAAGCGTTTTCCGCCGCTTAACCACGGAGGCGAATGTTGCCTTTCGCTACTCTCAGGCTCAGCCTACGCAGAGTGCATCCGCCATTTTTAGGAAAGATATGAAGAAAAAAAGAAAGAAAAAGAGATTTCCAATCGAGATAGTCATAGCACTATCAGTAAATGTAGTGATAATACTATTGCTGCTTCGGGTATCCTTTGTCTCGCCTCCACCGCCGCCGGTAAGTGTCGAGGTGGATATCAGCAATTTCAAGCTCCCGAAACCTGAAATTATTCCACAACTAAAACAGGAGCCGGAACCGACTCAAGACAAAAAATTGAGTCCGGCAGAATCTAAGGCAGCTAAAACCGCTAGCGATCAAGCTTTAGTAGATTCGGCGATGAATGATGTTGTCCCGCAAGACATTAGCGAAGCAATCACAAATGACCAGAGTGTTTCGCAGAAAAATGAAGAAGTTAAAAATATCATTAAGGATATGAAGCTTTGGAATAACCTAAAATCATTTAAATCTAGCAAGGGAAATAGTTCTCTTCCGCCCGGTCTGCAAACTGGAGCGTCTTTTAAGGCGCGAGGCAATCTGGCATCCCGACGACGTTTATTGAAGCGTTACGGCGGAGGTAAAGAGTCCGAAGACGCTGTAGCTAAAGCATTGAAGTATTTAGCTGAACAGCAAAACCCTGACGGCAGTTGGGGAGGCGCGCAGAGTTTCAAGACTGGAGATGCTGCCGCATTAAGTTCATTAAGCTTATTGGCATTTTTAGCGCACGGGGAAAACTTCACATCTAAAAAGTATGGAAAAAATGTTACTAAGGGAGCGGATTTTCTTTGCAAGCTAGCCGACATGCCGGAGATAGAGTTTGCCGGAAAAGGTTTTGGACACGCAATCTTAACTTACGCCTTAGCAGAAACCTATGCATTAACCGGAAGCTTAACTTTGAGACGAAAATTGGAAAACCGTTTAAAAACAATTATTGAACGGCAAAATAAATTTGGAAGTTTCAATCTGAATTATGATAATTCCCCTTGTTCAGTTCCTGCTTTAGAAGAAGAAGCCGCCAAAGTTCAGACAATGGTTGGCGAACCGCTTTGTGATTTATCGCTGTTAGGTTGGCATATACAGGCAATGACCGCGGCAAAGAACGCTGGAGTAAAAGTTAAAGGCCTGGATAAAGCATTACAGTTATCTCTTGAAGCTTTAGTAAAAATTCATCAGGCGGACAAAGGTGGATTCAGTCAGGGGATAAATATGAAGCGTTTTGCTTTTGACCCAAATTTAAACGCAGTGGGATTGTTAGGTACGCAACTACTTAGTGCGGGGAGCAGTTCTCCGGCACGCCGCGCACGAAAGATATTAAAAGAAGACGGACACTTGCCAAGCTGGAAGCGCGGCAAAAGTTTTCCACTATACCGCTGGTATTATCAGACGCAAGCATTGTTTCAGGTCGAAAAAGGACGAGGCAAAGTATGGAAAAGATGGAACACTAATTTAAAAGCAGAGCTTTTCAAGAAACAGGATTTTGATGGTAGTTGGAGTGTTCCCGGAGGAGATAAAAGTTTTCAGCTCAAGGACAAAGAAGATTTAAAGCTTTACAGTACCAGCTTGTGCGCCTTGATGCTACAGGTGTATTATCGTTATCTGCCCAGTTACAGCATCGCGGAAAGCGCCGGATTCAGAGACATTTCTGCAGATGAGCTGGATTTGGGCAAAATGGGCTTAATTACTATGCTCCCCGGCGGAGCCGATCCTTTGGCAAGTATCATTCTTGGTATGGGACCGACCGATATGAAGTCGATAAGCTTTGGGATTTTCAACGGAGCCCCAGCTTCATCCAAAGATCCACATGTAAAAGATGAATTTAAGCTTTTCAGTAGCTTTTCTTCAACAGTACCTGTGCGTAAGGTTGAAGAGTGGCCGCAGCTACTTCAGCCAAACCAGCGTATAACCTTATTTATAGATGAGTTAGTGCCGGAAAACTTCAAGGGACATTTGCGTTTGCAACTGGCTTTAATGGGAACTAAGGAAGCTGCTTTCGCATCAGAGATGAGCATGGAAGCGGTAATCAATGGCAAGCGGCTTTATAACAGTAAATTATTGAGAGATAAAAATTTAGTAGAGTTATTAATCCCTGCTGGGCACTTGCAGACTTTTGGTAACATCCTGCAAATCCGTAATAACGGAACTGCCGCTTTAGCCTTTGACGCGGCAAAGCTGTCAGCAATTTCAAAAGTCGGAAAGCCGGTTTATTTGGCTGCTGAGGATTTCAGTCAAATACCTGAATATATAAGAGACCTGTTTACAGTCGGAGTATTTACCGTAACAGCTAAAACTACAATGAAAGAGATTGCCAAACAACTTAACCTGATTAGAGCATCCAAAGCAAGAACAATGTTGAGGATTCAAAAAGTACCACCGGAAAGCTTTACAAAAATAGTTGACAAATTTGCCAAGAAAGTAAACTTTTGGGAACTGGAAAATTCCAAGCAGGCGGAAGTGCTACGCAAGATAAAACCGAAGGCACGAATAGTTTTACAGCAAAAAGGTTCAGAGAAAGGCGCATCCAGCTTTAGGCTTTCATCATACGTCGATAACCGTCAGGCTTTGCCAAGTTTGGCAACTATTGGTAAATATTCTCCAAACGGGGAATATTGGGGACGCTGGAATTCTCGCGGCACAGAGTCCATGGGACAGAATTTCCAAAAACATTATCTGCGTCAAGCCGGACGTCAGATTGTAGACTGGGTCGCTTCAGGAGGAACCGCTGTCACCTTAAGTAATATCGTCAACGGCGGCAAGTTTTACGATTCAGTTTTCAAAACTGAACTGCCCGCACTTTGCGCACTTCGACAGGCCTCAAAACTTTTTGAAGGTAAACCAAGAAAGTTGCCAGCAAGCATTTATCCTAAATACGGAGAAAAAGCACTTTTTGCGGCAAACGTTTCAGCAGTTTACAATGCTCCAGGAGTTGCAACAGTGGTAGTCGCTAAACGCTTTCCTGTACCGGAAGAAACAGAGATTCAAGTAATCGTTCCATGGAGCGGAGCAACAGAAGTTCGCATTGAAAATGGTTTCATTCCTAAAGGTCATCCTTTCGCTGGAATAGGGACTCCATTGAAAATTTCTACAAAGTCAATTCAAATTACTGATAACACTTTTAAATATTCAGGAGTTCTGTCAGAAATGACAGTATTCCGTTTAGTCCGCAAGGGTAGCAAGGACTGTTTAAAGTCTATAAAAACTGTTAATTACCATCCGCCGAAGCCTAAATTTGATTTGCAGGTCGCAAAAACACAAAGCCCAAAACTCGATACTGAATTAAGACATGTCTCGTATCGTCATCCAAATGGTTTTATCGCGTCGTTTGGTCGCAATGTCAGCTTTAGTCGAATGCCCGCAACTGCTGAGAAAGGCAAGTTCAAACCAAAAGAAAAGCAAAGTGTCGAAGTAACTTTTGCGTTGAGTAAGAACAACAAGCGTCATGACAGTGCTTATATTCAATTAGGTAGAGGAGATGCAAAAGCGGAATTTATGAGCTTTACTGTTTATGCCAGGATTCGTTCAAAACGAAGAAGCTCAACATATCACAGCATTCCAATGCGCTTTGCGATTAACGGAAAATGCTTCAAAATCTATGTGCCCGTGAATAAATGGCGTCGTATTATAATAAAATTTGATGAAAAATTCCCTGCCCCAAGCTGGAAAACCTTACGTCTGCTCGAACCGGGGAGAATCACAAATAAGAAAATAATGGCCATTTCCTATGAAATTAATGATATGGCTGTTTACACCAGCACTCCAGCCCCAAGACCAAAGCCGAAAAAAGCAGTTAGTAAATCCAAAAAGTCAAAAAGAAAGCCTAAACGTAAATCTAAAAAGAAGAAAAAGAAATAAAATAGGTAGCAGATGATTTATTTTAATAAGAAAGAAGCCAAATCAAACCGCAGAGAAAGCCGCCGCCAAATACGACTTGAGTAAAAAACGAACCGCCAGACTGTGCAGTCTGGCTTGCCGTTTCAGTTTCTAATTCCTGTGCTAAAATTACTACAAGCAAAAAGACAGTTGTACGATTTTGTTGCTATTATTACTAATTTTATTAAGTCCCTTAACGGACATAAAAAATCATATAGCGCATTCGGGATATGATTCTATCCGATTCCCAATAATTTATTTTTCTGAATTTATATGGACTATTATTTTTAAACCAATTAAGACATTTTTCTCTTTCATTCTGGTTAAATTTATAACGTGCAAATTTGACATATCCATCTAGCATAGTATACAAAACTTGTGTTGCCATGTAAGACAAACCTGTATAGCGATGCATAACGTCATCACCTTGATCAATTATTTTTTTATCTTTCAGAAAAGTTTTCATGAGTTCAACTATTTCAGGTTTCTGCACTATGGATAGGTATGGAAATATATAAGTTGCCTTTTTTATTCCTTGCATAGAGTTATCAGTTTGTTTTGTAATACTAACAAGCTTGTCAAGATATTTTTTTTCGCCATCTTTTGCCAATAAAATTAAAGCAATCCATGGGGATAATTTTTTCCTATTAAACTTTTTGCAAGTATCAGCTAGGCTTTTAAGCTTAAATTTCACTTGATAATCTAAAGGTTTATCTATAATCCAGAGAAGTAATAGATATTTAGATAAGGGAATATTATTTTTTGCAATAGTTTTTTCTATAAGTCCAATTGCCACTTTGCTATAAAGTTTTTTATCATGAAAATAACGAAATAACAAGTTAATGATTAAGCTGTGATGTTGCTTATAAAGCTCTGCCCTGCTATGAGATGATAAATATGATAGTAGCTCTAAACAAACTTCTTGTTGAAAATCTATTCCTCCTTCTTTAAAACGTTTACTATTCAAAAAGCGAGTTAAAATGTAAGAAAAACAGGGGTTTTTTAAGTTTTCACCTCTAACATATCCAATATATGGCTGTAGCAAACTTTTAAAGGCAGATGTGCTATTATCATCATTACGGCGCAATATATTAGGTTTTTTAAGTGCTTCGTCTAATAATGGATTAATAAGCTTTTCTATGTCTGCTTTAATAAAAATATTATTTTTTCCATATTTTTTTAGTAACTTATTATAAGCACTCACTACTTTAAACTGAAAGCTTGTTGCCACATTATCTTCAGCTAATAGCGTACAGAAAAACAAACCTAAAATCAAAGTGATTACAAAAACTTTATAAATAAATTTAATTGGCAACATCCCATTCTCCTTTTCTAAGTTTTGTAGAAGCTGTACTCAAAGCATATGCAGTTTGACACATAAGGGCATCTAAATCAGTATTACGATGACCTAATCCCAAACAGTGACCTAGTTCATGTGCTGGAGTTCTTGAATCAGTTGTTTGACTAATCCAAGAGTCTTTAGATGGAGTAGCATCAGCCAAGCCAAATGTGTTACGCCCAGGGGTGTAGCTTTCAATGTTTCCATTAAGGTGGAATTGTACATAATCGTAGATTGTTGAACCCGGATACTCGCTATAGTAATCATCTCTTAATTGCTCCAACATAGCACGTGTCCATACGGTTTCATCATCGACGTCATAAGGTGTTCCATTAACTGTTATTGTATCTTTAGGATAAGTAACAGGGGTAGGAACCGTAACATTGATTATTGCTTGGTTAAAACAACTAAAACCATATGAAGAAGATTTACCATTAACTTTTACAATCAGTACATTGATGTTTTTTTCTTCGTATGAGCAAACTCTAATACTAGCTATTGTTGTATTCTTAAATTCAGCATCAATATCACCTTCGTCTGAAAGAATACCAGCTTCACCAGTAAAAGATACTGTTGTGCTTGCACTCGTTGTAGTTGTTGGAGATAAATTCTCGATACTAAGAGTACTTTCTGTGATACTTACGTCTTCTGTTGTTTCACCTGGAACAAGTAATAACGTTACAGTTTTAGTACTTTCATCTTTCACGGAAACACATGGCTTTGTACAATATCCGATTGGTGGTATATCGTAATAATCTGATGCACTTTCAGTCCAATTGGTAAAATCATCATATCCAGGACATGTGGCAGATGTAAACATTCCCCCAACCACTTTTAGTGTTGCAGTTTTCCATGTTGCTTCTGACGATGGAGATGCTTTAGCTTTTATTGTATACGGACCTGGATCCGGGGTTTTATAATTAGAAGATGGAGATATAGGGCAAGTAGTAGATTCAACAAGAAAAACAGGATTAGGAGTATAATCTTCTCCTGCAACTTTATAAGTTGTAGAAGTTGCAGACAGCAGTGTCCAATCACATTTTTTTGCGCCAGTTGGATCAGCAACATTTAAAAAATTTTCTTTCCCGTAGAATGTAATACTGCCGCCTGCAGGAATCTCTGCTTCGGTTGGATCAATATAAAGCTCTCCATCACGTCTGCTTTTTAGAGAATAGGTAGGCGTTGTTCCACTACCACCAGCATTCTTAGTTATTTTCCCGCCTAATACAATTGTAAAAGTAACATAGTTAAAGTAATTACCATCAGTTGTCTGGGTATATGAACTTTTCTCGTTTGCAGATACTATAGCCTCTTTTATGCCTTGTCCACCAGTTACGCTAGCCGTTTTAAAATACCATCCTGACGCAGCACTACCGGATACATTATTGTCTGACAAGCTTGTAAATGGAGCAGAATATTGAGATTGATTGCCTTTTACTCCACTAAAACTCTTAGCGTTTACATTTGTACAAACTGCGACTATTGCCAACACACTAGCCAATCTTTTTCCCCACATAAGGAGTCTCCTTTTTTTTGTTATAAATTAAATTTTTTGTTTAGAGTTTTATCGTGAAATTTTTCAGTTTTAGGGTCTAATCCTTCAAGCTTAAAAATTCTGTTGAATTGTTTTACCTGAGCAGAGTCTGGAGCATTTCTTTTCAGTTTTCGATACATTTTAAACATTCCCTTTACATCTTTCTGTGAAAGTTTACACATTGCTATTGACATCATAACTCCATTCCGGTATTTTCCCTTTGGAAATTTCTTCAAATAGATTTCGTTATAGTGTAACGCCTGTTTCTTTGTGGTCGTACTAGCTGCATAAAACGCAGCTAATCGGCGCAAAGCTTCCTCTTCAAACCCTGTCCCTTTGCTGAGCTTATATATTTTCCCCCATGACTGTTGCCCTATTTTAACTCTAGATTTGCCTTCTTTTGAGCCTCCTAGCATTTGCGAACAATAAGCCATTCCAATGCTACTTGCAAGCAATAATTTTTTCTTACCCTCTGCCGCTAATGACTCAAATAGTTTTTTACTTTCTTTGAATTTTTCCATACCAAAAAGCAATTCAGCATAAGCAAGCATTATTTTATCGCGCCCCTTGAACTCTTTCCGCTGTTTTTCATCAAATATCATTTTTTTCTGTTTGCAAGCAGCTTTTAAGCGCAATATGACATTAGGAGTATTATCTGCAATCAATGCCAATATTTGAGGGTCAAGTTTACCAGCTTTGTCCCAAAGCTCAGAAGCTTCATCATATTTTTCACTAAGGTATTTACAGAAACCCAGAATAAAATAGCAATTCTTTTCTTTATCGGAAACATACCATGATGGAGATGTTGCTGTGTTGTATAATTTTAATGGGTCTTCTTTGTGGTAGACTGTACGTCGCCATTTGTTCAGAGTTGTTGGTTTCTGGGTTGCTTTGGTTTGAGTTTTTAAGTCGTTGGACATTGGTGCGTAGAGACTCATGGCGTCGCGTTTTTCTCTGGCTTGTTTGAACCATATTAAGGCTTGGGAATAATACTTTTCGGCATCTTTGGCATCCCATTCTTTTTCTAGTGAAATCTTGCCTAATAACATTAAGGCTTCGCCGCGATATAAGCCCTCGGGATTTGATTTAACAAACTTGTTGAGCTGGTTTTTGGCTTCTTTTATAGCTTTTTTCGGGTTTAGAGTCGGGTTCTTTAATAATAATTGTGCTTTCAGATAACCAGCCGCTGCCGCAAACTGGCTTTCTGGATCGCTTTCTTCTATTTCTTCACACAGCTTTATTGCCTCGTTAAAATAACGCGGAGATTTTGAACGTTTGACGATGCGTTGCAGACGACGGAGTTTTACATATGAAGCGTAAGTAGCTCCAAACTTCTTGCTTAGCTGTACTTCCTCTATTTCCAGAGCTAAATGATTTGCCTGATCCCGTAATGTCCGCCATGAGCCCTGCGTGTCCAGAGCTTTACTGCCCTGACCGATAGCACCGCCGGTAGCGGATTCATTTATGTGTTTGGCTAGGATTTGTTTAACATTCCTTAAATATGCATTAGCGCGTTCGGTTTCATTGAGGTCGAGCAGGATCTCAGAGTATTTCATACAGCTAAAAGCACGTTCGTAATCACGTTTACGGCTTTCCGCCCAGTTAAGGAGTTGTAACGCACCAGGTAAATCTTTTTTGAGAGCTTTAATGTGAGCGTTTTCGAGCAGACAGCGTAAATATGGGATAGCGACTTTCGCAGGCAGGCGGTCAAATCCAGATGGAGATGAAAATTTACTCAAAACTTTTTCAGCTTTGTTCAGATTCCCTTCACGCCGATAATACGACGCCAGTTGCGCTGTAGCTGTATAAGCCACAGCCTTATCTTTATCTTTAGCAAGTTTAGTAAGAGTCTTCAGGTTAATCCCAGAATCATCCCCCGCAAGCAAAGCAGAACTCAAAGAAAATAAAATTAAAACAATCCCGAAGCCGATGTAGCGGCGCACAGGCGCTAGATGAGTTAATTTATTCTTTGTTTCCTGTATAAAAGTTGCTACAAGAAAAAAGTTTTTCAAAAGGACTAGTATTTTTCTCATTTTTTACAACCGTTTTTTTTAGTTGAAATACGTTTGTTTTTTGTCTTTAATAATGGCTCTGTCCATTTCAAACGAAGTATAGCATCTTGCTGTCCTTGATTCGCGGCTAGTCGAAAGAGTTCTACAGCTTTTTTAAGATTTTTAGGCATCCCGCGACCTTTTTGATATGCCATACCTAAAGTGAATTGCCCAGCAGCATTTCCTGCTTCTGAAGATTCCTTTGCCAATTCTATTCCTTTAGCAATATTTTTACGGCTACCTAAATAGTATGAAGCAAGATAAGCTTTGGCTTTCATGTTGCCGTTGGCAACTGCTTTTTTTAACCAAGTTATAGCGGTTTTAGCATCCCGTTTTACTCCTTTCCCTTTAAAGAGACTGAGGGCAACTGCCGCTTGAGCGTCAGCATAACCGTTATTTGCTGATTTTAATAACCATTCAAAAGCTATTTCTCGTTTATGTTTTACATTTTGAGTGCAGATTCCAGCAATATATTGTGCCTCAGCATCGGCTTTCGTTTGGATTACTTTTAACACCAGATTATAATACTTTCTTGCCTTGCTTTTATCCTTCACTATCCCTTTGCGACTTTCAAAATAATAATTTGCCAGCATAAAACAGGCCTTTGTGTAATGCTTCTCTGTTCCTTTTTTTTCTATGACCTTTTTTAAACAAGCTTCTGCAATTAAATATTTACCAGTTCTATCATACTTAACTGCATTCTGAAAATATTGTTTTGTTATATTGAGCTTTTTCAGGTTTATCGTTGCCGATTTCTCTTTCCCATAGCTATTAACATTTAATACAAATAATGATATTATAATAAACATAAGTAAACTATTTTTAATAATCATTTTTAATCATTCCTTGTTACTTCTTTTTAGTCTCTTTATATATTTTCTCAATATCCTGATTAAATGATTTAGAATCTATCTGAACAGGGATATTTGCCAATTTTACTTTATACCGTTTGTATTTAGGAGACTTCTCAATATCTTTTTTATCTTTATCTTGTGTGAAATATCCGAAGATAATCTTGATTCTTGCCATATACTTGCCACTAGGTGTTGTTTGCAAGTTTTTATCATTATGCTTGAGAGTGTCTATACGAACTTGATTTGGAATGGGAATAAACCAAGTTTGACTAGCTCTTGGATGTATCATACAATAATTTGAACTATTAGAACCATCTCTCGGAGCTTTCTTTCGTCTGGGAGAAATATTTAATCCTCGCTTATTTAATAGATAAACGATAAAATGATTTTGGGAATTATCTTTCATTGTAAGTACAAGATTTTTATCTGAACTTGGATTAATAATTTTAATACGAAATCCCACAGCCAAGCCTGTATCAGTTTTGACACATTCTACATGAACAACAGCATCTTTATTTTTAGATATAACGACTCCTGCTTTCTCTCCTTTTTGATTTACTTGTTCAGCAAAACAACAGCCAAGTGAAAGAATAAAAGTAAAGATAATTGATAATACTATATTTTTGTTATTATAAATCATGATAAAACTCCTGTTTTATGGTGTATAAATCCACGCTGGATCTTGAGCAGCAGCATGTAGAGCAAGCGCGGTCAGCCTAGGGATTAGTACCGAGTCGGTTGCAATATTGGTTCTTGCATCGCAACCAGGATGTTTATATTCATCTTGATCCCAATCATCATTGCCATCCTCAATATATGCATCAAATGCATTACCATAACTTGCCAAATCTTTTATGTCATCTCTAGCCTCTCCAGGTGTGTATGAACTACTATCATATTCTAGAGACAATGACTCAACAGTTGCCTTGAAAATAGTAAATAATGGATTGTTTATTTCTTTCCAATCATCAGAGTGGACTTTTTCATGTGCATCAATAGCAGCTATCATAAACCAACTACATGGAGTGGCACCTCGAGACAAAAAATCGTCATACATTTTTTGATAGATAGCTTGGGTAGTACATGCTGCTACAGTTGCTTCATTAACTCCTGAAATCAGACGCGAACCTTGGCTAATTTGACATGTGGAAGTGGTCACTTTACACTTCCAGACATGGTTTGGATGGGTAAAATATGCTGTTATATCTGCTACAGGATCACCTGGTTGAGTAACTCCCCAACCTGTCGGAGTTGCAGATACAAAATTATATGTAACACTTGAAACGCTAGTAGCTGTGGTAAGAGACACAACATCATAATCAGAAGATTCAACTGGTGTTTGAGTACTAAGCTTCGCAGTAATATTTTTGTCTTTTCCTACATGATTAGCAAACTTTGCTGTCGCAGTTAGTCCTGAGATACTTTCAAAGTCCGCATCTCCAGCCCAAGTTATACTTGCTCCCGCAGGTAAGC
>Ga0307989_1000604_pt1 | contig 22599 bp, 16 predicted proteins | sample EllFjometagen185_FD_203164 | JGI IMG/M metagenome (GOLD analysis project Ga0307989, IMG submission 203164) | Marine microbial communities from Ellis Fjord, Antarctic Ocean - #185 | ecosystem: Environmental > Aquatic > Marine > Unclassified | place: Southern Ocean | collected 2014-10-08 | reverse complement strand
AGTAGTAACTTGGTATGAATATTTTTCATTCTTATCAAGTTTCTTTCCGTCTTCGTCTCTAACATCCCAAGGAGTTGTATATGTTCCAGCTTTCTTAGATTCACCATCAACTAGAATTACTTCTGGGCTTGATGATTTACCTCCTTTAAAGATTTTAACAGTAACTTCTGCATCGTCCTCTATTGTATAAGTGATGTTTGCAGAGTCACCAGTCTTCTCAAGAATTACTGGTTTGATATAGTCATTAGTAACGTTAGATCTTGAAGATGAAACTTCGTCTTCTTCAACTAAAACTTTTTCTGAAGTGTATTCTTTTTCAACATCATCGTTAGCAACGTTTTTGACTGTTACAACGAATCTGTAGTCTTCGTCTTCATCAACTTCGTCACCGTCTTCGTCAGTACCGTCCCATTTAACTGTGTACCATTTGTCTCCTTCGATTTCTTCGTCTTCCCAAAGTTCAACAACGTCATCACCGTCTTCGTCGACAACCTCAACGTCTACTAGAGCGTCTTGGCTAGTACGGAAAACTAGGTATGTGAATTCATCGATAGTGTTATCAAGTTCGTCTTTTGTAACGAACATGTCATCAGACTCGATAGTTGGTTGTTCGTATTTAACCTCAAGAGTGAAAACGATTTCTTCTTCGAAACCATCCTCAGTTCGAATGTAAAGAGAGAGTTCCCAAAGACCTTCGTCAATGTACTCATCGTCTTTGTCAAATCCGTTCCAATCGTGGTCGTAGTCGTCTTCCTCTACGTCTTCTTCGTCCCAAAGGTCAACTTCTTCGTTTCCGTTTACTTCACGAGCGATAAGAAGCATTTCTTCTACGTCATCATCAATGTCCCATTCGATCTCAAGTTCTTCGTCTGAAGGATCCCATGGGTTTGGAGTTGCGCAAAGTTCTTTGATGATTACACCTGAAAGGTTTTCATCATCACAGTCAGAACCTTCTGATTCAGGAGGTTCTACAACTGCTGAGTAGTCAACAGTGAAATAGAATACTTCTTCATCAGTTTGACCTTTTCCTTGGCCGTATGCATGCATATAAGCTCTATAATCACCTTCAGCGATCATAGTCTCGTTATTAACACCATATGTTCCATTCCAAACGAATGATCCTGATGTATCAATAGCGCCTTTCTCAGTAACAAAGTTGTAAAAGTTTATACCAGTACTTTGTTCGTAAAGGTTGATGTTTACAGAACCTTCAACACTTAGTTCATAATCAAAAGAGATATCTCCTTTGTTAGGATCCCAAGTTGTTGGAGCTGCTGTGAAACTAAGAATATCCATTGGTTCATAACTGTAAACATTGAATGGAACTCCTAGAGTTTTACCACCTTCGCTGTTATAAGCATAGAAACGAAGCTCATAAGAACCATCTGTTAAATAGGCATCAGTACCGATCCTACCGTCAAATGTATAAGTATAAGTGTCTCCTACGTTAAGCATAGCGTAGTCAAGAACCGGGTAGCCAACCAAGCTAGTACTTATAGTAACAGGCTCCAAAGCTGTAAATGAAACCTCAATGGTGTCACCATCAAGAGGATTCAAAAATCCAGCAGTTGGTTCTGTTATCATAACGTCAGCAATAAGGTCTACTGCTGGAGTTTCTACTGCCATTGCTGTTTGAGTCGCTAGGACTGCAAACGCACATAGAGTAGCTGCGAGTTTTTTCCACATAGTTTTCTGGGTTAGATTTTGCATGAGAAAATAATTTATATATATGTAAAGTTAGTACAGGAGACGGATGTTACGCGATAGTTGCTAAGATGTCAAGTATATTTTTTAATTCCAGCCAAAAAAGTCGGAATAAACAAAAACCCCACCTGGAGAGACTCCGAAGTGGGGTTTAAATAAAGTTTCTAAATCGTCATCAAATCGCTCTTATTTCACGTCTAGCAATACTATTTCATCAATCTATATAGTGCTTCTACAACTTCTCCACGTGTAGCTGCGTCAGTTGGTCTGAACAAGTTCAACACTGTGTCCAACAGTCCGTCAGCTTTAGATTGGCATACGTAGCTTACGAACCAGTCGTTCATAGATACGTCAGTATAAGGAGGGAAAGTACAGTATGTAACAGGCACTCCGTTTACTCTTTGATTTGCCGCGTAGATAAGTTTTAGTAGTTCAGCTCTTGAAACGTCTCTTGTAGGACGAACAGTTCCATCAGCGTAACCATTAACCATTTCGTAGAATTGAGCTGTTCTCAAGTAAGTCATATACCATGCACCTGAAGTTACATCAGAGAATCCTAGAGTAGTTCCATCAGCAGGGTATAGGTTGAGGTCAAAAGCTCTTAAAATCAGAGCAAATACTTCAACTCTATTGATAAGAGAGTAAGGTCGGAAAGTTCCATCTGCATTACCAGTTGAAATTCCGTTATCCTTTGCCCAAGCGATTGCTTCGCAGTTAGGGTTTAGTTCAGAAACGTCATCAAATCCACATCCGTCAGATGAATTGTCATCATCATCGTCATCGTCTGATCCAGGAGCAACGTAAGCATCTGGTGAACCATAAACCTCACCGATTTTTCCAACGTAGAATTTACCTGATTCAGATTCTGTAGATGAGCTACCGTCTTTCTTTGTGAAGACTTTGTAGCTATAGTAACCAGTTCTAACTAGGTTTCCGTTTGTATCTCTAGTGTCCCATTCGAATTCGTGGTCACCAGATTTCATTTCTTTGTAGTCTTGTAGTTCAAAGTCTGGAGTTCCAGATGTAGAACTACCTTTCCAGATAGCTACTCTTACTTCAGCGTCCTCTTCAATACTGAATCCAAGAACAACGTCACCACCTTGTTTTACGATAGGTGGAGCAAGCATGTCTCGAAGGATGTTTGATTTTGAGCTTGAAGCGTCGTCTTCATCAAGATCGATGCTTTCTGTAGCTGTATCAAATATGTCTTTATCACCAGGACTCTTTGCAATTAGTTTGAATTTGAATGAATCATCATAATCAAAGTCATCCCCATCATCGTCGAATCCATCCCAGTAAACAGCGTACCAAACGTCTGCTTTTAGAAGTTCGTCTTCAAGAAGGTCAACCTTTCCTTTACCGTCTTTTTGTACTTCTAGGTCAACTTCAGCTTCGTCTTCAAGGATGAAAACAAAGTAAACACCTTCTCCAAGTTCAGGATCGATATCAGATTTTGTAACGAATGTATCGTCGATTTTTGGTTCGTCGTATTTAACTTTCATAGTCTTTTCAACATAGTAAATAACATCATTGTCTTCACCTGTGAAAAGAAGAGTCCATGTTCCAGAGTCAATATATTCACCATCTTCATCTAAACCATCCCAGTCATGGTCGTAGCCATCGTCTGCGTCAGGATCAGATTCAGAATAAATTTCGATTTTTTCTCCACCTTGTCTAGCTTCGATTTTGAATTCGTCGAATTCGTCAGTATCGATTTCCCAAGCTATTTCTAGCTCTTCTTCGATTGGATCCCATGTAGATGTAGGGTCGAAATCGATGTTTTTGATTCTTGCAGCTCCTGATACGCATTTAGCACCATCAGAAGTAACAGTTAGTGTTCTAACTTCAGAAGTAACACCATATTCATTCTTGGCATCAATTCTCATTGTATAAGTTCCACCATCAATCAAACATCCGATTTGGTCTTCACCATCCCATTCGAACTCAAGTTCTCCTGAGATTTCATCCTTGTCACTATCATCATCCTCGTCATCAAATTCAGCATCGAAAACAACATCACCACTTGCATCGTAGATTCTAGCATCAACTAAAGAAGATGTAGGAATCTCGAAAGTAACGTTAAAAGATTCGTCATCAGTGTCAAATACACCATCCTCAGGATCAATAACTAGGTCCTTGATTTCTGGAGCAAGGTCGTATCCGTAAGCAACTGTAACAGTCTTTGCAGCTGAAGTCTCAGTGCTTGTACCGTCAGTAGCTTCGACAGTAACAGTGTATGCACCTGCTGGTACAAATTCACCATTGTCGTCACCATTGTCATACTTACCAGTCCATGAAGCAGTATTTGCTCCAGCTGTAGCAGTAGTAGTTTGATAAGTGTTCACAGTATTACTATCAGCATCCTTATAAACAACTGTAGCTGATGTTGCAGCCTTGTTTAGAGTATAAGTAAGATCAAGATCTCCTGTAGCAGGATCTCCTGGATCGTAAGTTGAAGCAACTGAAACTGCAGGAGTAGATAGAGCTACATATACAGTGATAGCTGTACCTGTATCGGTATCAGTGTCATAAGTATCAGCAACATCATCCTCTACAGTGACTCTTAACATGTAAAATTCACCTTCAGTACCACCTAGACCATCCCAATTAACAGTAGCTGCGTGGTAACCAGCAACAGGAGGATTTACAACGTCAACTGTAGGAGCTGAAAGCAAAGGCAAAGAAGTGCCATCGTTCGCAACGATTTCTGCAGTTACGTTAGTATAGTTTTCGATAACAGACATAGTGGCAGTCATATTAGCTCCACCAATTGTCGCTTGTGCTTGAGTGACCTCAAGCGTCTCGAGAAGGGCTTCGTTTTCAGTAGCTAGATCAGTCAATGCATAAGCAGTTGAAACAACTAGAGAAGATAGTATTCCCACTATTCCCAAGACAGAGAGTAGTTTTTTAACCATATAAATAATGGGTTAAAGATATATATATATTATGTTAAAGCGCTTAGCGCAAAACAGGAGCTTAATAGTAATACAAAAGCTTGATCTGGCAAGCCGATAGGAAGGCAAATAGGGCAGAATATGGTCTAATCCTACTTTAGGGGTGTAACACGTAGGGAGAGTAATCAAAAACTAATTTTTTGAAACCTTTAATACTCCACGCCATCCACAATAAGGATAACGGTAGTCAGCCAAATTGTGATAAACAACAGGCTTTTCCCCGTTAGGATAAAATTGACCTGTAATTGCATTCTTGACTGGAGGTTTGTTTAAAAAAGAATTAGGTGTTTTAAGCCAATTCCAAGAATCATTATCAAAATTTCCTAATTTATTAAATTTACGGTAAGTTTCTTTATCCATCATATTTATGCCGAATTGTTTGGCAACAATAACAGCTTCATCGTAAGTTGAATTACGACGAAAAAGAGGAGCTTCAGCTGAACAATCAGCAAAAACAAAATGATCAGGTTCTACAGCTATAATATCTGGAGATCCTCCAGTTTTTTCCATTTTATAAAGACTAAGAAGTAGTTCCGGATTTCTCCGAAGAGCATCTTCAACCTTAGCAAAATCAATACCTTTTGGACGCTCATATAGTTTGGGATCTATTTTGAAACGATGATTAAGTGTAAAAAGAAAGTTATCTGTTTCAACAGAAGACAGCTCTGTTTTGTTAAACATACCTTCTAGATCAGCATCTGTTCTCATTTCACGAAGAGTATCTGCAAGTGTTGGATTTGATAAAAGTGCTTCTCTGATTTTAGGAAAAGGGAGTCCAGATAGTTTTTTGTAGTAGTCTGGATTTTCTTCAAAGCGTTCTTTAAGCCATTGAAGGAATACATCATTTCGAAACTCGTCGGATAGGTTTACAGAAGTTTTTGATTCCACAACTTCTGAAAGATCACGAAGTTCCGTAGTAGTACTAGGAGATGTTTTTTTTTGGGGTTGTTCAGATGGATCAGATGGTATAAATCTTTCCTTATTATTGGCCATAATTTTAAGTGGTAACGATATTAATTTCTCAAACGATTCTTTGAATTATACCATTTTCTGGGGTTTTTGGCAACGCCTCGTCAGGGAAAAAGTGTTTTTGGAGGTGTCTTGGTTTTGGCAGTATTCAAATTGGGTTTTATATGAAAAATCCCCGGGGATTTTGGATGGGATGTGCAATATACGATGGCAGTGAAGGTTGGTGACAGTGGGTGAATACAGCTGATGTGTAGTAGAAATCCCTGGTCTGCGAGATTCTTCCTTGACGAGAAAACGAGTTTTGAAGAATCTTTAGATATTTCCCTTCTCGTGAATTACTTGATGGTTTTATTAAGGTTGAGTCAAAAATTGTTTGAAAAATGCAAAAGGTGAGTGTTTGCTCACCCGTGCTTCGTTGATAAAAATATGGCCTAGAGATTGTTGTGCAAAAATGTTGTAAAGTCGCATTTGTAAGCCGAAAATGGGTTGTCGTCACGGGTGTGGTTGATACAATGAAAGTACCAAAAATATTAATAATTAACCCCTCAAAAGCATGAAAAATAAAACGTTAAATAATGCAAAAAATAGCGCAAAAACTCTCCATCGTGAATTCGTTCAACTTGGCAGAGAAAGGAATAAAATCACATACAAACTCTTGGCAATGCTGCCAGAGATTTGTGCGGAAAAAGTGTATGAAAAAGAAGGATATTCAAATATCTATGATTATGCAGCTAGAGTTGCAGGTTTGAGTTCTGGAGTTGTTTTAAAAGCTTTGAAACTTGAAAAAAAACTGCAAAATATGCCACATCTTCGAAAAGCAATTGAAACACAAGGGGTGAATAAGGTTGGGATAGTTGTAGGTCTGGCAACTGAGGAGAATGAAAAAGAATTGGCAGGGAAAGTTAAAAACATGAGTAAACCTGCGCTTCAGGAATATAGCAAAGAGCTTCGTGGGAAGTTTTCGGTTAGTTGGCAGGTTGAATTGGATGAAGAAATGATGTTTATGCTTCTCAAATTGAAGAAAAAATATGGAAAGAATTTGAGTAATAAAGAATGTTTGAGAAAGTTGTTGGAAGATGTGGATGAGGGGTCAGAGCAAGAAAATATGACAAAAAACAGGAAGGGAGATTTGGAAAAAATACACAATTTCCAACCTGCAAACCCAAAAATCCCCGGGGGTTTTTCGCAAGAGAAGGCAGAACAAAATCTACAACCAAAGAAAACAGAAACTCGCTATGTCCCAGTTCGTAAAAAGAGAAATCTCGGCCAGAAATGTAACCACCCAGGGTGTTATCGTCCGGCTGAAATTATTCATCATACAGATAGGTTTTCCGAAACCCATAATCACGAAAAGCTCAAACCACTCTGTAAACAACACCATGAATTTGCACATAATGGTATCAGTGAGCAAATGCAACCTGCGGACCACCAGTATCGCAAGTGCAGGCAGGTGGCGCTGGTGTGAGGGTGTTTCCACCGCAAAAAAACGTTCTTCAAAATCTACTTTCGACCAACTTAACGAGCATCAAGAACTTTTCTCAACAAATATACTGTTCCATCACTATGAAATAACCTTTCCTCCCCACGATAGACTTTTACAGGAAAATCGCGGAAATTTTCATAGCACAGTCCGCAATCCCCATCCCCACCACAAACAAGATCCTCGCTCTCCCGTCCAACAGTAAAAGAAGTTCCAAACGTACCTTTCAAGAAATAATGATCATTTCCCCCAAGATTCGGATTGTCCCCAACAACCATAATCTCACGACAATCACCCTCGCCCTCGTCCCCATCCGAACCACCACCAAACAAATACGAATGAAAAGCCTTGATAGCGCTATCCTTATCAGAACTCGCAGGCACAACAATGCATCCCAATCCAGAATTCCCGTAATGCAGGTAGTCAGAAGCTTTGTAAGACTCTCCACTATCAGGATCCACGTACTTATATTGAGGTATAAACTTATCCAACGCATCAAAAATCAAATCAGAACCAACATGCACATCATCAATCGGAATATTCAAAGCGTTAATAGGTCTCAACACAAAAGGTATCTCATGCCCATCAACATATTCAGCTATATCAGAAGTTGCCTCTAGCAAATCACGCTTGAACTCATCCTTTGGGATTTCGTCAGGCCATTGCCCTCTATGTATCTCGACAAATCCACCCTCTTCACCATGACCAGAATCATACTTGTATCCAATAGCTCCGTTCTCACCAAACAAATAAAAATTCTTTAGAGCTTCTTGAGAAAACTTCTCAAAATAAACACCAAAACGCCTCTCAAAAGATTCGAGCTGTCTACCAGTACAAATAGCGATAGGGAACCCATCGGAGGTTAACTTGATCATAAGTTCAACAAGCTCGTCAGGCGGAGCAAATTCGCTTCGCTGAGTCAGAGTGCCATCATAATCAAACATGGCAGCTTTAAATTTCGAGAAATCAACTTCAGATATATTCATTTGATTTACAATTTACATTAAATAAAGGAAGTTCGCTACACTCAATTCACCATCACAGATCACCACCCCAACCTCTAGAACGGCCTCATAACCTTCGGGAAATTCCTCCAAACAGGAATCCCACACCAGTGGGCTCCTTCAGGACATGGACCTTCTCGGCGCATTTCACCATCTTCATCTCCACGAACGCCACCACGATGCATGGTTAGGCAAGGCGGACCGATATATTTCGCGATCCTCGGGTGAACCTCGGCCACTTGCCGAACCTCATCCATCGAAGCATTATAAATTTCCAACTGAGCATTGAAACAAGTTCGCAGTTTCCATTTATGCAGGTGTCCAAGCAAATTCCCACTCTGAGTAAATCTCAGATTCAAAGCATTCGGCAAAATATAAACAGCAAACTCAGGCGAAATGCCCATGTCTATCAAATCATTCTTTGCCTTCCAAAGCATATCCATAGTGTTGCGATACAGTTCGGCAGCTTGCGCATTCTTCTCTATAATAGAAGGTATGTGATAATCAGGCATCTCAGTGTGAACCCGAGACAATATAGGTTTTGAAGTCGGAGTAGCTCTATGCCTCTGGTCCTGACTGTCGGCAGTGTGAGTAATCTTTTTCTTGAAGGTATAAGAAACATGCTGCATAGCACGCATAAGAGGGGAATGAACAAAACTATTCAAAGTATCAATATGATAAGGATTCTTTGCAGGGTCCATAACCAAGTCAATAGCATCATCATCACTCAAAGTCCCAGAAGCAACTCCCAAAACATCCCTCACAGCATTAGCCAAAACAATCTCTCCATTTCCTTGAAAAGAAATTAACTTCGAAGCATGATCTCCAATCTCCGCATCAAATCTCTCAGCAAATCCAGGATCTTGCTCAAGGCCAACAACTCCTTCTCCATACTCTAGAGTCTCTTCACGATACCTCGGAGTCTCGCCAATAGCATTCAGGAACGCAGGGTCCTTCATCTTGAGAGCACCCATCATTCGATCAACCACGACCTTTGCCTCGTAAGGCACGTCACATGAATTAACCAAACGAATATATCGGAGCAAAGTCACTCCAGAGATTGTATGATAAAGAGTAGTAGAAGATCCCACAGGCAAAACATACCGCGCATTCTCGATAGCTTTCTTCTCAGAATCGGTTTTGACCTGTTTCTCAGTCTGTCCTTTGATCTTCCCAATCTGACTCATCAGTCGAAAATTATCCTCAATCAAAAGTTCAGACAGTTTCTCATAAGCGGCATACGCCTTCAAAAAAGTAGTCTTATACAAACTCTCCGCCTTTAAATTGTTATTGAAAGGAGGGATAAAAGCTTCAGGCTCATCAAAATACACATAACGCTGACTCTGTTGCTCAGAATTGTAATAAGGATGACTATGAAGGAAAGACCACACAAGGTGTCGACTCACTCCACTAATCCCAAAAACAAAAGTAGGATGTTGAAAAGGGGTATGATGCCCCGCCTCATAAATCAATCCACCAATACGTTCGCGTTGTCCGTCAGTAACTTCGGTTGGCTTAATCAACTTGGAACTATAACAAGTACGCGCACTAGCGACAGCAATGTCGTAAGGGTCTTGAGTCATAGTGAGCAACTCAACGGTAGGGGATATCTGCTTTAGAGACATATTGCATTTAAGTTTAAGATTTTCAAAAACACCGTGCCTACAAAATCTACGAAAAACTGCCAAACATTGAAAGTCTTTTACCTTGCAGCGCGCATTTTATAAGTGTCTTGTACTAAAATTAAAGCCAAAACCATCCAAAACATCAGAGAATTCTCAGGCGTCCCATAAGGGACATCTAGCAGTCCATGCCCAAGCAAATAAGCCAAAACAAATACGAACTCATTCCGACGTCTCTCGAAAAACAATTTCCCAAGAACCCCAACATAAATAATCAAAATTCCAGCAAGTCCAAAAACCCCAAGCTCACTCCAAAAATGCAAAAGCAAATTGTGAGTATGTGGAGGCACTTCGATTGTAGGAAACTCTGTTCCCAAAAACTCCATCATATTCTCACGGAAGAATCCCTTGTAATTATCAGGACCAATCCCGACTATAGGCCGCACTTTGAAGGCTTCATAATTGAAAATATAAATCTGTTCACGCCTATTCAATGAAGTCTCTTGAGAATCATTTCCAATTAGAATTTGAAACTTACGAGTATTAACCTGACTCAAAACTCCAGCAACAGCCAAAACAACCAGTCCCACAACAAAATAAAGACGAATCTTCTTCGGTAAGTTCACAAACATAATAAAAGAAAACAACATCAACGAAATCAAAATCCCGGTATACGACTTTGTCAGAACCACAACCGCAAATGAGATCAAGAAAGTAGCCGCAGGCAACGCAAACCGCCGCACAATACTTGCGCCAGTAGAGCGCTTCCAGCCTCGAGCACCCGCTACAACCTTTGCAAAACCCAGCACCGCCACAGGTCCAAAAAGGAACGCCAAATGATTCGCGCTCTCAGCAGTCATATTAAAGAAAGGATCGATATATGGCCAAGACAACCTTCCCAAGAAATCATGAGCTACCCCAGGCAAAACGCCGCTAAAATGCTGGAACAAAATAACTCCACCAAAAACAGCAAACGTTCCCATAAAAACCTTCACAAAATTCTCGAAAACAGACTTGCTCTCTTTCAAAGAAAACAACAACACAGCTGCACCAGCAATCGGCGCCAAATAATCCAAGAAAATTTCAAAATAAAAAGAATGAACCACCTCAGGACCAGGTGTGTAAAAAATCCTCGCAATCACCGCCCCAATCAAAATCAATACAACAGGCACATAAACCCAACTAAAAACCTGTTCAGCCCTCTCCCGCCCATTCAGCAGCCCCATACCAGTCAATACACCCCACATCACCACCAACAAAACCAAATAAACACTCAATACACTAAAAAAATCAAACATCGCAATAGGCTCGATCCATCGCAGCCATCCACTCCCAAAATCCGCCCAAAAATAATTGTGAAATCGGAAATCCAGCACACCCAATACCAACATAACTGGCATCAAATAAACCAGAAACCGAAACAAACTTTTTAAACTTTTGGATAGGGAAGTCATTACTCACTTATTAAAACTTTAAAGCCATCCTTTTCTAACATTTTTTTGATTTTTTGGATAGACTTCTTGGAAGGGGAAGCGACACCTTTTAGTAGATAATTGAGCCCGAGCTTCTTCCACTTATAAACTCCATATGTGTGGTAAGGCAGCAACTCAATCAAATCAAATTTTACTTCGCCCAAAAATTCGCGCAAAGCCTTCAGATTCTCCTTCGTATCAGTATATCCAGGCAGTATCACATATCGGAACCGAATTTTCGCACTCCCAGCGCGGCCCAACTTCTCACTCAAATATCGAATATTTTCCAAAATCTTCTCATTCGGGACCCCAGTTAGGCATCGATGAGTTTCACTATCAAAATGCTTCAGACTAATCATAAAAAGATCTGTATATGGGAGGAAAGAATCAATAACCTTTTTGCTAGTAAAAAGAGAAGTGTCCAGAGCTGTATGGATTTTCGCCTTCTTACAAAGCTTCAAAAACTCCAAAGTGAACTTTGGCTGCAAGACAGGATCTCCACCACTGACAGTAACACCTCCGTTTTTTCCAAAATAAGCCTTGTACTTTCCAACTTCCTCAAGCAAAGCTTTCGCAGACATCTTCATGTAGTTCTTGAGATCGAGCATGTCCCGGTTATGACAGTACGCACATCTCAGGGGACATCCCTCCAGGAAAGCAACGAACCTGATTCCAGGCCCATCCAACGCTCCAAAAGTCTCAAACGAATGGATCATTCCACTAGCTTTGTTTACTGGCTTGATTTTGACGAGTTCTGATTTCGTAAATTTTCTGCAAGGCATAGGCAAGGCGCTCGACCTGAGCGGGTTAGTAAAATTTCTTATGGAAAGTCCGAGAAATAACTTCTGTCTGCTGCTCTTTGGTCAATTTGATAAAGTTCACAGCATATCCAGAAACACGAATAGTTAACTGAGGATATTTCCAGGGCTTCGCCATCGCGTCCTCCAGAACTTCACGATTAATGACATTTACATTTATATGGTGACCACCTTTCTTGAAATAACCATCCAGCATATTCATGAGATTTTCCTCACGATCATCAGACGTTTTGCCGAGGGTACTAGGAGTAATAGAGAATGTATTAGAAATTCCATCCCTACAGTAGTCATAAGGAAGCTTCGCAACTGAATTCAGTGAAGCCAGAGCTCCTTTCTTGTCACGATTGTGCATAGGATTTGCTCCAGGCGCAAAAGGCTCAAAAGCCTTACGTCCATCCGGAGTCGCTCCTGTATGTTTTCCATAAACCACATTCGCAGTAATAGTGAGTAGAGACAAACTATGCTCCGCTCCACGGTAAGTTGGATATTTTCTGAGAGCTGTAGTGAATTTCTTACAAAGCTCGATCGCGATATTGTCTACACGCGCATCATCATTTCCAAATGCAGGGTAAGCTCCAGTGATTTTAAAATCAGTCGCAATTCCTTTCTTGTTATAAACCGGCCGGACTTTGGCATGTTTGATAGCAGAAAGGCTGTCAGCCACGATACTCATCCCAGCCATACCAAAAGCCATGAATCTATGGATCTCAGGGTCATGTAGCGCCATTTGGCTGTTCTCGTAGTGGTGGCGGTCATGCATGTAGTGGATGACATTCATAGTCTCTACATATTTCTTTGCCAACCAATCCATCAACTTATAAAAACGCTGAGAAACTTCACGATACTCCAGCGTCTTTTTGTTCTTCAATGGTTTGAGTCCGTCTATCACGAGGTCTCCACTGAGTTCGTTGCGACCCTCATTGATAAGTAGAAGAAGTAATTTTGGCAAGTTACATCGCGCTCCAAAGAACTGCATTTCTTTGCCGATAGCCATTGCAGACACACAGCAGGCAATTCCATAATCATCACCATGATAATGTCTCATCAAATCATCATTCTCAAATTGTAGAGAAGAAGACTCAATAGCAACACGTGATGAATATTGCTTGAAACCTTCCGGCAAGCCATCAGACCAAAGAATAGTCAGATTTGGCTCCGGAGCAGGCCCGAGGTTCGTAAGTGTATGAAGCAATCGGAACGAAGTTTTGGTAACCATGTGCTTACCAGCTTTCGCACGGCCTTTCACCTTTCCAGTCCCAACCCGCATTCCACCAAGCACGCAAGTAACCCAAGTTGGATCTCCCGCAAACAAAGCATCATACTCAGGATGCCGGAGGTGCCGCACAATCCTCAATTTAATAACAAAATCATCAACGAACTGTTGAACTTCAGATTCAGTATATTTCCCTTTCTTCAAATCCTTCTCAGCATAAATATCAATAAACGCATCGATCCTTCCCATACTCATTGCAGCTCCATCCTGCTCCTTGACCGCAGCCAAGTAGCCAAAATACAGCCACTGAATAGCTTCTTTCACATCCTTGGCAGGCTTTCCTATATCAAATCCATAAGAAGCAGCCATTGTTTTCAAATCCTTGAGAGACTTGGTCTGTTTATGGAACTCAACCCTCTTATTCAAATTCTCCTCATTCATATAAGAACCACAAATCCTTTCCTCATCGGCCATTCGTTCAGCAAGTAGCAAATCAATTCCGTACAAAGCTATTCGACGATAGTCACCAATAATCCTCCCGCGCGAATAATTGTCAGGCAATCCAGTAATAATTCCCTCAGACCGGAAAAATTTCCCAGCAGGGGTCTTGAATTCATCCCAATATTTATAAATATCAAAAACAGCATCATTGTGAGTCGTAATATATTTCGTGTACATCTCGTGAATAGTCGGATCAGGCTTGTACCCAAGCACTTCACAAGTTTTCTCAGCGAGCTTGATCCCGCCACCCGGCTTCAACGCTCGGATCAAAGGTTTGTCAGTCTGCACCCCAACGATAGATTCGTTAGAACGATCGATATATCCAGGCTTGTGACTCGTGATAGTCGAAACAGTCTTCACATCTACACCGAGCACACCACCTTTCTTGAACTCTTTATTCAGAAGTTGTTTGGTCTTACCCCAGACTTTTACGGTCTTGCGAGTGGGTTTTTCGAGAAAAGATTCGTCGCCTGAATAAGGTGTGTAGTTTCTCCTTATAAAGCTAGCGACGTCAATAGTTGTTTTGGACATAGGAGGATTGGAGTTAAGAACGGAGAAATTATACCAAACCTAAATTTAAATATAAAGACAACGGCAATAAGTTGCCAAAGGATGGAAAAATATGATAATTCTGTACTCCTTATTATAAAATATAATAACTTTCAATATGACTAATTCAGACACCCCAGACGAAGGAACATTAAGGCCAATTGACCCAAGTCTTCCAGAAGCCTCCGGGAGAGGTTTGGACACGTCCTCGGCACAAGATGAGGGCAATATCCCAGGGAGAAGAACATTCACAAGCATGTTGACAGAAACAGCTGTAGTGGAAGCAAAAGAGCTAAAGGGAGAGGGGACAATGGTTATAGTAGATTTTACAGATAAAATCCCTGAAGATGACGCAACTGCAGCAGAACAAGCAACTTCAGACAGACTAAGGGTGGGAAATAGAATTCAGGCGTTAGTAGATCCAAACACAGGTAAAACATGGCCAGGCGGTATTACTCTAGACCGAATAGTTATAGCAAGTAAGGCAGAGACTTCGTCAAGAAACTTACCAGAAGAATTGGATAAACTGAGCAGAGATTTCCCCACAGTAAAAATGATCATCAGATACAAAGAAGGTGATCTTGATGCAGATAAAGACGAACTGGATTACCGCAAAGCCAACAAAGGACCTCTGCTAGCAGCAACAGAAGAAATAACAATTCCTAAAGGAGTAAAGGAAGGTGTCTTTACAGACGCGGAACAAATGGGAAGATCAGACAAAGATGCCAGAGGACTAAGAGTTAGAGATCGTCAGGAAGTTTTAAATGGCGTATTCCAGATAAAAGAAATAGCAACTCACGCAACAAACATCCAGACAGGAGGTCCAGAAGAAATGATTGGAAGAGATCACCTAATGGATGAAGTGAAAGAGAAATTAAGGCTTGTAACAGAAAAAAAAGGCACAGTTCTAATGCCAGTAGTAGGTGACCCAGGTATCGGAAAAAGTAGACTCTTAGTCGAATACAAAAAAATAGCAGCAAATATTAAGGGGATGAGAATAGTGGAAGCAGTAGCGAATAAGCATGAAATAGCTAGCTCAAACTCTGTTGTTAAACGTGTGGTAGCAGAGCTACTCAAGAAAAACCAGGGTTTAAGGGAAACGGGTGAATATATTGCTTTGGTAGGGTTTTTGAAAAGAGATGAGAAATACGCAGGTCTTTTCTCAAATCCAGTAATGCTATCAAGCATGATGGGGGCACTTATGATAAAAAATCCAGAGACATTTCACTCTGTCCTTTTGGATGATCTTCAATGGTGTGACGACAAGTCAGCAATAGTAATAGCAGAATTGATAAGGCAAATGCCTGATGAATCTTCTACGTTGAGCTCATTTACTTCAAGAAAAGGGAAAGAAGATATGCCAAAAGTAATACAAGATGCTCTAGAGGAGAAAGAGGCGAAAAGCATAGAAGTGAAACCACTAGACTTTACAACTAGAGGTGGCCGACCAACGGAAGTATTCCGAAGATATTTCGAAAAATCCTTCAAAAGAACACCAGATCAGCCACCAATCAAACTAGAAAGTCTAAAAGAAGACTTCTGGAAAGATATTGGTGAAAAAGTTGGAGGTAATCCATACGCACTAACATCAATAATAATTCAATTAGAAAGAACGGGGAAGTTAACAATAGATGACACAGGATATATTAAGGTTGTCGGTAAAATAAACTTCGATGATTTCAAAACGTCAGAAGCTCTATATGGAAACATGATCAACCTTTGTACTCCAAAAGAACAAGACGTATTGAGAGGATTGAAGTATTTCAAAGGATGTAATGTCAAAGAAGAGGTGTTTAGAAGACTTTTTCCAGATTTGGACGGGGCTCTTTCGGATATGATAGAGGAATCATGGGTTCTCGAAAGTACAAATGGCAGAATAAAGCTGAAGCACGACCTTGTAAAAGAAGAAGTTGAAAGAAGATTTAGCGTAAAACCAGAATTGGCATGGCACCTATACGAATATCTAGAAAATAATCCGGACTTGATGGGCATGGTTGCCGGAGACACAAAATTTGAATTAATAAAACATTGTCTCAAGGTTTCCGATAGTATTAAGGACCCGGAATTCAAAGCTCACCTGTTAAAAGAGGCAAGAAGACAGGCTGTAACAGCAGCACACCTGTACCAAGCATCATACAGTCATTCAGAAGTTCAAGAAACTCTAGAGTCAGTGTTAATGAGATTGGACGTGGACTTGGACACTTTCGTGCAGGAAAATCCAAAAGATGCTTTGGATATGTTTGAAATGCTTGCAAATGCATACCAAAGTTTGAGTGATCCAATGTCTATGCTTGGAAACATTGATCAAGCATTATCAATTTTGAATTCAATATCACGAACTGGTGGGGACAAGGATGCCCTACAAAGATTATTTGCAAAAGAACGAGAACTTATGTTGAGACAATGTGATGCGTACTATCTCGCACTTAGTAACGAATCAGTGAATAAAAACAAAAGTCAAAAAATGTTAAGTTCACTTGGAGAGGTTATAGCAGAGCTTACTGCAATAAAAGAAGGCCTAGAAGAAAATGCAAAAACATCCTCTGAGGACAGAATAGAATCTAACTACCTGGGTTACACAATAGAACTAAACGAAGCAAGGCACACCTATCAATCAGGCGACAAACCTGGTGCTTTGCATAAATGCCACACAATAATCACGGCATTAAAAACAGAAGTCTTAGATTTCGAAGGAAAAGGAGCAGTGCCACTTTCTTCATTAGAGAGTAAAGATCTTCGATATGCTCAGTTATACGTTGAGCTAGAGAGAATGTTATTGAAAATAGTAACAGAATTAGAAGAGGAAAAAAGAGAGAATATTGACGCAGATGTTATGTATCAAGCAGGGCCAGAAGAAGGCTCAGTTAAACATCTATCAGAAGCTCTAAAAGCAAGCAGCTCTCTTCTAAAGACATATAGTGGATCAACTAGAAGAATAGCAACAACTCAAAAAGATCCAATCGCAGCACAAGTAGCTCACGGAAGATTAGCAGCTCTAGTAGATGATAGAGTGGGGGCTATGAAAGCCGTAATGGAGGCAGCCAGGAACGCTTCAAACTTTGGAGAGAGAGGTCTTTATGGATTGGCACAAAAGATACTTGCCGACATAATGATGTGTGGTGCTGATGATGAAATAACTGGACCAATAGTTATAGACGGAGCAGTAACAGCCTATAGAAAAGGGATGGACGACCTTGATGAAAGGACTAACTCTGAAGGGCAGGTTACACTAGAAAGACATCCATTCTACGCAAATCTAGCAGCCAGTGCAGCAAGAGTCATCGCAATCAAAGCAGAAAAGTTTGGAGATGACACAACCCCTGAAGAGATAAAAAGGGCGTGGCAATTTGCAATAGAAACTTATGAAATGCTGGCGGTAAGTAATCCAGTTGTAGTTGGACTATACTTGGTGCCAGTAATAGGGAAGTTGAAATCAATAGGTGTAGGAAGAGGTTTGACCCTCAAAATGCCAACTAGGCCAAGCCCTGTCGACCCAGAATTGGTAGAAGCAGCGACAGCTCATCTACAAGGAAAATTAGGCCCAGAATTAGCACCAAGAGACGGAGAGATGGATCGGGCAGTTCAAGCAGCCGCAGAATCCGTAGGAACAAGAGCTCCTTCAGCAGAAAGCAAGAAGGCAGCAAGGACTAAAACGTTCGAAGACGAAATCAGATGGAAACTCGAAGGACTCAGCTCAGTAGCCTAAATCAGTTCAAACACAGTACAAAAAAGGCTGCACCGACAAGGCGCAGCCTGAAATTTCGAAATAACATCAAATCCTACCAACCACCTGGATTAGGGAATAGGTTTCGAGTAGGAAGCACTACGTTAGTAGCTTGAGTACTAAGACTAGTACTGTAAGTTGGTCGTGTATAAAGACGGAACACATTCGCAGACATATCAGGAGTGTAAGCTTTATACAGGAAGAATAGAGATGTCACTAGGACACCAGTCAACAGTCCAAGCCAGAAAAGCATGAACCTCACTTCCTTCTTAGCTGAATCTTTCTTTACCATTTTTGTTTTTGGTTAGAATTTTTATTAAATTAAAACAAGTTAATTATACAACAAAAAGCGTAAAAAGGCAAGGCCCTAGGATTGAAAAATTTCAACACAAAGTAGTGGTAAAGCAAGTCACAAAAGGGTAAAATCCCAATCCATGCTCAAATATTCTCAACATATGAGCACGTTCATTAACAATTCAACCTCTCACAGGGAGAAATCTGACCACTGACGTGACCTTAAACCCTAAACCCAAACACAACAGGAGACAGGAGTTTCTAGTCCGATTGCCTTAACCGGCACAGCGAGCAGACCGCTCTCTGTGAGAAAAAAACAATTGCGCAGACTTAATCGCCAGGAGGCTTCGATGAATAAGGAGACTAGGACACTACTATGGCTCCTCGGAGCCCTGTACTTCGCTCAAGGACTTTCGACGGGACTCATCGGTACAGCTCTGTACTGGTGGCTTCTAGATGCAAACATCGGACTGACAGAGGACCTCTGGTCTGACATCACGTTCGTAGCCCTACTCCCGTGGGGTTTCAAGTTTGTATTCGGTCCTCTGAGCGATAGGTTCGGTAAATACCGGACCAGTGTTATCGTGACAAGTATTATCACCTCAACAACCGTGATTCTATTGATCGGCGTGCCTACGCTGAAGTCGCTGGCAGTACTGCTGTTCATCCACAGCCTGATGAAGGCTTACGGAGATGTGATCACAGATGGATGGGCTATAGCTCTCGTCTCCAAAGGGGAAAGAGGGGCTGTCCAGACCGTGACGCGCATCGGCTCAAACACAGGAAGGTTTCTGGGAGGATCAGCTATGGGGCTGCTCTCAGTATACGTTTCCTGGGAGTGGTGCGTTGCCTTGATCTCACTCGCAATGCTGGTTCCGGCCGTGATAGCATCACTCGGGAAACCAAAAGATCCTCCGAAGGAAGTGCAAACGACCTTCAGGGAGACCTTCAGGATCCTGGGAAGAATGTTCGCGGACAAACGGAACTTGGCAGCAGCAGCAGTCGCGCTCCTAGCTTACGTGCACGCTATAACCATGAATCTTGTTATCCCGTGGCTAAAGAGCCTCGGATTTACCAGGATCGAAGGAATGGTGTTCATGGGTGCTGGAGTGTTTACTTACGTACTCGGAGCAATCTGGGGAAACAAGTTGACGAACGCCTGGAAGGACAACCGGAAAGTTGCGTTCTTCCTTGGGACTGTAGTTCTATCGGGGGCGTATGTGCTCGCTGGCGACTACATGGCGACGGTGTCGATCATCTGTCCTGACAGAGTCTTCAACTTGGTGATTGTCGCCGCGATCATTGGGGTCGCGGACGGTATTTACGCCGTTACACTCGGGACAATCTTTATGGACGTGGCAAAAGGTATCACGAAGACAAAAGCGCAGACGACAGTCTACGCCGTCTTCATGGCACTGATCAGCCTGTCCCTCCTGACCATCTTCCCCAAGTTGGGGAGCTACATGTGGGATGATATCCACACACCTGTGGCGGTCATGTTAGGCGGGGTATGCCAACTCCTCGTCCTAATCCCACTTTGGGGGGTTAAGCTCGAGCGTTAACGCACGGCGAATTCACGCGCATCAAACCTTCAGGGGAGAGGTGCGTATGGTCTAGCCTGCGCATCTCTCCTCAAAGGAGAAGTTTATCTTACAGAGAGCGGAAATCCTTTTTTGACATGAGGATTTTCCACATACCAGCAATCAACCTAATAATTATCCTCCTTAATCTGAAAATGAGCCTGTGGATGCAAACACGCAGGACATTCCTGTGGGGCAGAGTCTCCTTCGTGCAAGTATCCACAATTCAAACATTTCCAAGTAATCTTTTCCTTACTCGCAAAAACCCGACCTTCTTCAAGATTTGAGTGAAGTTTTTTGTATCTTTCTTCATGAGCTTTCTCAACTTTTGCAATTAGTGTAAAAGCAGTCGCAATTTCCATAAACCCTTCTTCTTTTGCAGTCTCAGCAAATTCAGGATAAAGCTCTGTCCACTCTTCATTTTCTCCTTCAGCAGACGCTTTCAAGTTCTCAAGTGTTGTCCCAATTTTACCAGCAGGATAAGTCGCTGTGATTTCAACAGGACCACCCTCCAAAAATTTAAAGAACCTTTTTGCATGTTCTTTCTCATTCAACGCTGTCTCTGCAAAAATAGCAGAAATTTGCTCCAAGCCTTCCTTTTTCGCCTGTTTAGAAAAATAGTCATAACGCATTCTTGCTTGGGATTCCCCAGCAAAAGATTTCAACAGATTCTGTTCAGTTTTTGTACCTTCTAATGTTGCCATATAATTTGGATTAATTATTTGTAAAGTAAGAGCAAAGAGATACTAACATTTTCCATAAGGACTACTCAATATCTAAATCATAGCTATCCAACAGGCCAACAATTCCAGGAGTAGAGAATTTAGTCTTCTTAAAGGTGTTTATATTGGGATTAATATTGAAATTCACAGCTGTTCTGAATGAGGCGAAGCTCATATTGCAATTTTGAAAACGACTCCCTCTTAAATCAGAATTTTTAAAATCAGCATTTGATAAGTCGGTTTGAACAAAGTCGCAGTTAAGTACTTCGCAACCATCAAACAAACACCCTTTCAAGTCTAGACTTGAAAAAGTACACATTGAAATCACTGAATGATCAAAAACAAAGTCTAACAATAGAGGATTACATCTCGAAAAATCCACACCTAGGATTTTGCATTCTTTAAAACTAACTCCATGAGGACTAGATTGTGAAAAATTAGCATTTGATAAGTTGCAATTCACAAAGGAGCAGTCATTAAAAACAGTCCCTACAAAAGACTCTTTGGTAAAATCTTTGTTTCTAAATGTTTCAGTATCAAAAGTTTTTTTACTATACATAGGTAATTTTTGGTGGGCCTGGTTGGAATTGAACCAACGACCAATCGATTATGAGTCGATTGCTCTAACCCCTGAGCTACAGGCCCGAGAGAGCAACAAGAGAAAATTTGTTTCCTCTTGGGTGCGAACGAGGACACAGTGTTGTAAAACACAGGCCCAAGTTTTTAATGATCAAAAATCGCCAACTAGATTAGCAGATTTCTCGTTCAAACAAAAGAAATATCTAAAGTCCTTTATTCAGCTTTTGCTTCTTCAACGACCTCAGCTGCAGGAGCCTCAACTTTTGGCGCTTCGACAGGAGCTTCAACAGGAGCTTTCTCCTCAACCTTTACCTCTCCTTTGCCCATAGCGTTCAAAGCCTTTGCAATGTTTGATTTCTTTCTATCTGCATTTTTGTCATGAATCAGATTCTTCTTTGCAGCAGTATCAATGATCTTGTATGCATAAGGTAGAAATTTCTCAGCCTCTTCCCTGTTCCCTTCGCTGATCAAAGTCATAGCTTTCTTGTAAGTAGTCTTTAATTGACTTCTAACAGGGAAGTTTCTTGCTCTTTTTACTTTGTTTTGTCTTAGCTGCTTTTTAGCAGATTTGATAATTGGCATTTATTTCTGGTTATTAATTCGCAATCAATTTGCGAGAAGAGTCTATGCAAAACACACCTTGGTGTCAACCTGAAGTGATCAGAAACAGAGCTAAAGAAAAGCCGCCAAACCCCAAACTATCCAAAAAAACTAAACAACGTGCTAAAATCCACCTATGTATCAAATAGTCCTCGCTTCAAAAAGCCCACGCAGAATAGACCTCCTCAAGGAAATAGGAGTGGATTTCGTCACATATTCTCCGGAATTTGAAGAATTTACAGGTGAAGAACCAGAATTCGCAAACACATCAACCACAGCGACACCAATCCCACCAGAAGAAATAGCCCTCCGAAATTCCCTCGGCAAAGCAAAAGAAGCTTCGAACCACTTCCAAAACTCCCTAGTTATAGGAGTAGATACGATAGGGGAATCGCACGGACATATTCTAGGGAAACCAAAGGACAAAGAAGACGCAGCACGCCTATTACGCCTGTTATCAGGTACGACTCACAGCGTAATCAGTGCAATCACCATAATTAACACAATATCAGGAAAAACAGTCTCCCAAGCGACCAAAACAAAGGTAACGATCGACAAGTTAGATGAAGCCGAAATAGCGCACTACATAGCCTCAGGTGAAGGCGAAGATAAAGCCGCATCGTACGCAATACAGGGCCTGGGCGCACTTTTCGTTAGCAAAATAGAAGGCGATTATTTTAACGTAGTTGGCCTCCCAATCTATACTTTGAAGAAACTACTAAAAGAATTCAAGGTAGACTTGACAAAAACCGCAAAATAGCTTACAATCACCTCCTTGTTTATAACCCTCAAAACAATGAAAAACATACTGAAA
>Ga0307989_1000602_pt1 | contig 22613 bp, 31 predicted proteins | sample EllFjometagen185_FD_203164 | JGI IMG/M metagenome (GOLD analysis project Ga0307989, IMG submission 203164) | Marine microbial communities from Ellis Fjord, Antarctic Ocean - #185 | ecosystem: Environmental > Aquatic > Marine > Unclassified | place: Southern Ocean | collected 2014-10-08 | reverse complement strand
AGGCACCACCTTCTTCTCATTCTCTTCATCCTCAACCAACAACAAAACCGGCTTTCCAAATCTAGGATAATCGATCACAGCCAAATCACCATTCTCCAAAATCTTCGCCCATTCAATAGCAACTTTAGAATCAATCTTGAACGCCCTTTCAACTTCATACATGTTAACCTTCTTCTTCCGTTTCAGAACCTCATACAATGTATCAAGATCAGTTCGCGAAGCCCCAGTTTTTTCCCTAAAAAAATCTTGCTTAATAGTATCCCCTTTCTTACGAATCTTCCTAATAATTAAAAAAATAAGCACAACGATAATAATCCCAGCTACAAACTTAAATAAGAGAGAAAGCCGATTATCAAAAGAAGGAGTATCATAAAATTGAGTCACTTTATCACTAACAAGATTACCAGATACCGCATTCGCAGATTCATCATCACCAGAAAAATAAAAACCAACCAAAGCCAAAACCAGTAAACCTACCACAAAACCGACTACTCTTTTTTTCACCATTCTCTAAAATCAAACGACCCTCAATCTTATAAAGATATTGTTTAACAGTCCAGATTTCAACAACTTTATTAACTAAATTCCCTAGATAAAGAAAGAGATGATACACAAAAACAAAACCGCTCAATCTTCCATGGAGTTCCTAATTCTAATGGGCTTTCTAACTTTCGTCATAATCGGAGTCCTAGGAATAGGATACTTCTACAGCGAAACAATCAACGACAGAATCAAAGCAACCCAAATCTCAAACTTCGCAAACAAAATCGCCATAACAGCAGAAACCGTCTTCTACTCGGGCGAACCATCCAAAGCAACAATCTCAGTACACCTGCCAGAAGGAGTAGACGACATAGAAATAATCGACGACATGATCGTCATCACATATCACCTAGCAACCGGAGAAAACATAATCTCATTCTCAAGCAACGTCCCACTAGCAGAAACACCAACAGAAGAAATCACCGCATCTTCCGGACTAAAAACTCTCACGATAACAGCAAATCAGACTCACGCAGTAATCGCACAAAATTAAAATGAAAAACAAAACTGCGCAAACAGGAATCGAATTCGTAATAATAATAGGAGCACTAATGGCATTCGTCTCAATCTTCCTCCTAGCAATCCAACAAAACACAAGCGATCAATCCTACATAAAAGAAAACATCCTACTAAAAGACATAGCCCTAACAGTCCAAAACGAAATCAACCTAGCTTCAGAATCAGCCGACGGATATTCTCGCCAATTCGACATACCACAAAGAGCCGGAAACCTAGAATACGAAATAATAATAGACGAAAAAATGATATACATAGAAACAAATCCCCTTCGCCACGCACTAACAGTCTCAACCCAAGAAGTCACCGGCGACATAAACAAAACATACAACACAATAAGAAAAACTTCCGGAACAATTTATCTAAATCAATGAAATCACAAAAAAGAGGACAGGTCTGGAGCTTCGATCTCCTAGCAGGAATAACGCTTTTCGTAGTCGGCATAATAGCATTTTTCGTTTACTCCCTAAACCAACCAACCCAAACTCAAGACACATTCGAACTCCTATACTACGAAGGAAACATCGTCGCCAACAACCTCCTCTCATCGGGCTATCCACAAAACTGGGAAACAGACAGCGTCATGACAATCGGAATAACAGACAACAACAAAATCAACCAAACAAAACTCGAACAACTTTACGAAATAATATACACCGACGATAACTATACCAGAACAAAAAACCTCCTCAACACACAATACGATTACTACTTTTTCCTAGACCAAAACATGACAATCAATTCAGACTCAATAGAAGGCATCGGCAAACCCGGAACAACAATAAACAACGTAACATCAAGAAACCTAATCAAGACAACAAGATACACAATCTACCAAAATAAAACAACACCGCTATACATCTACACATGGGAACAATAAAAAATAAAATAACAGCTCCTATCAAGTCGAGCGCAGCCCTCGGGCTCACCAGAGTCATGTCCGCAGAGGACCCACACCCCCACACCCCGCGACCAAAGGTCGCAAATACCCACACCCCATCAAAGCATAAAAATTGTAAAGGACAATTTTTTACTATAGATGCTTTGATTGCCCTAACAATAATTCTAATAACAATTCTACTAATAGCTCCAGAACTAAAACAGTCCCCAAAAGAATCAGCAATAACAGCAGACATCCTAGAATCCCTAGACTCACTAACCGTCGGAGAATTCGACAACTCCTACACACAACAACTAATATCCGAAGGCAAAATATCAGACACAACAAAATCAGTCCTAGAACAAATAGGAGAATTCTACATAACAAACACAACCATAGCAGAAAACCTCGCAACACAAGTCCTATCCTCAATATCTCCAAACGAAAACATCGGGATATGGTACGGCACAAAACTCCTAGCATCACAAAACACAACACCAATAGAATCAGCCGAAAACATTTTCACAGACAGACAAATAATATCAGGAATCGGCGGGAACGGAACAGCCGTCACAGGATTTTCAACCCGAGCATTCCTGTCTTCATCATCTCAAACAGAAATAACATACTTCGGAGGATACGTCGGAGAAGGAAACATCACATCACAAATCGAATACCAAGGAACAATCAACTCAGCCAAAATAGAACTCGTAATAAACAACGACTTCGAAATTCTAGTCAACGACATCTCTCAAGGAACATTCACAAAATCCTCAGACGACTTCACACCAGTCTCCTACACAATCCCCACAACAGATTTCACATCCGGAACAAACACTTTCAAATTAAAAGGAACAAACCTTCACATCGCCGGCGGATTCATAAAAATAAAATACGACAGCAACGTAACATACGAGCAACCAACAAGATACAACTTCCCAGGAATCGAAGGAATCATAAACCTCTACGACGGATTCTACATACCAGGAAACCTAACAGCCCTAACAATATCTCTCCACTTCAACAATTCACTAAACACATTCTTGTCTCTCGGAAAAACTCAAGTCTTCAACTCAACCTCCGACGGAACATCCACAATAACAATATCAGACACAACCTTATCAGCAATCCTAAACTACTCAGACCTAAGCGAAAAAACAATCCCAATAAGATTCGGAATGGAAGACGCGGACTATTCATCAAACAATACTTTGGACATAGACGTATTCTCAGCAACCGACATCTCAGGAAGCATGGCGGCATCCTGTTCAGGGATCTCTCCATGGTATTGTTGCTGGTTTAACGATTGTTCAACTCAAGCAGGATGTAACACTTGTCTCGGAACCTTAGAGAACAAAATCCAAGACGCAAAAGACGCAAACGAATTATTTATAGACATGATCCTCAACGCAACAGGAAACCAAGTCGGACTAACAGCCTACGCAACTAGCGCATCGGACACAAACTACCACGAATTGTCAGATGACGAAACCTCACTAAAATCCGAAGTAAACTCTTGGGAAGCAGATGGATGGACATGTATATGTTGCGGAATAAACAAAGCAGTAGCCGGGATACTAGCAGGTTCAGATCCATCAAAATTCCAGTCCATAGTAATGATGAGCGACGGAGCTGCAACCGTAGAATGCGCAGAACAAGGAACAGGTACCGCAGCAGGTGACGCCATCCAAGCTGCATGCGACGCATACACCGACCACGACATAAGAATCTACACAATAGGATTAGGAGCAGATGTAAACGTAGCAACCCTAACACAAATGGCATCCTGCGCAGACGGCTCATTCTATTCAGCAATCGACGACCTAGCAGACATCTACGAAAAGATAGCCGAAGAACTAGTAGAAACAGCCTACGTCGAGCAAACCGTACAAATCGCAGGAGATTTCTTCTCACAACTTTTTTCAGACTCATACATCGAATTTGATTACACCGAAGAAACCCCAGCAACAGGACTTCTAACAACAATAGAACAACCCTTCTCAGCACCAGGCACCGCAACATTCGAACTGCCCCTAAACTCAACCCTAATAGAAGCAACAGCAATATCCTACTCCGGACCAGAATGGACAAGCCTAGTAGAAATAAACAACCAGCCAATATACAACCTCAGCGAATACGAAATGGAATTCATAAAACTAGGAGACCCATACTCCGTCAACATTCCAACATCACTAACATCCCAAAACAACACACTAACCCTACAAACAGCGCTCTCTTCCGCAAACTCAACCGAAGGCTCAATCAACAACAAAGTCATCTACACAATATCAAAAGACCTCGCGTCATACACTTCAGTATCAGCAACAGCCGACGGATGCGACTGGACAATCCAATTCAATGATTACAACCTAACAACATCAATACCAGAAGACTACACGGGAACAGAAACCTGCGAATACTCAAGCGACTCCTATTGCGGAATATATACAAACTGCGAAGGCGCAACCGACTCAACACAAATCGCAACCTACAACATCTTCAAAATCCTAGACTTCGACTCCGACGGCAAAGTAGATGTAGACCTCTCAGAAGACGACCTACAAATCTCAACATCAAATCTCGAAGGAGTCCCATTCCTATTCTCAACGGAGGTCCAAATAAGACAATGGCGATAAAATCAGTCACCATCAACCATCAACCATCAACCATCAGCTACGGCAAGCAAGCCGTATTGTTCACCCTAGTAGCAATCACAATCCTATCCCTATTCGCAATATCCTACGGAACATACATCGCAGTTCAAGACAGGTCCTCAATCAACTCCAGAATCACAACCCTAAACAACTTCGTCACATCAGTCGAACAAGATCTCCCTCGACAAACCTACATCTCAGGCTACCGAGCAGTCTTCCTCTTCAGCAAAGAAATCCTAGACACCGGAACATACATCCCAGATCCAGAAACCTCCCTAAACGAACTCTTCTTCAACGGCACCCTAAACGGAGCAACCCAAGACCTAATGGACGACGCCACATTCTCAAGCATCCAATCCTTCCTAACTTCAAACGCAAACAAAATCAACGCAGACATCCAACTCCTAAATCCAACAATCTCAATATCTCAAATCGACCCCTGGAATCTAGCCATAACACTAAATACAACCCTAATCATCGAAGACCAAGGCGACCTCGCAAGCTGGAACAAAGCAACATCAATAACATCCCTAATCCCAATCACCTCATTCAACGACCCAATCTACTCCGTCAACACAGCCGGCAAAGTCCTACTCCAAATAAACCAAACCCCATACACAACCTTCGTCACAGGCTCGGACTACTCAAACCTCCAAGACCACTTCACAGATTCCCTATACCTCGCAAGCACCTCAGCCCCGTCCTTCCTAATGCGACTCCAAGGAAACCTATCAGCCTCGATATTTGGAATAGAATCTCTAGTAAACCCACAACTCCTAGCCGACGCCGGAATCAACGCAAAATACAAATCAGTCATAGACTACACATACTTCTCAACATCAACCCCAACAAAATACACAGTCCCAGCAGTCACCAACCTAATCCTAGACGACGAAGACAACCATTTAACAACCTACAACGTCTCAGGCGTCGCGGTACTAGCATAAGCATTTACCACAACAATAAATATAAACCAGCAAACCAAACTAGTCATATGGAAGCAATGTGGAAATTAGCAGAAACAACAGGACCAGGATATGCAGAAGTAATACAAAAATATCCCGATACATACGAACTAAGACAAGGTCACGTCTGGCACACAGAAACAAACAACAAACTCGCACACAGTCCAATCTGCGGAAGACCAATATCAGAAACGAGCATAGTAATAAGACACGACACTAGCGACACTTCAAAATTAAAATTAACACTAGGACTAGCAAAACTCCTAGAAGAAAACGATTGCTCAGATTTCTCAGAAAACCCATCAAAAGAAGTTTTAGAAACGATACATGAATATAGATTTTAGAAATTACTTCTTAATCAAACCTCACCAATCACCCCTCTCAAAAAAAATCCTACCGAACAACGCGGGCAAAGCCCTACTACTAACTACCTACTACTAACTACCAGCCGAAGGCGAACTAACTTTTTTCGTCAAAACAAAAAAAGTTTCATAACCTCTAGCAACCTTCACAATCAAACCCATCCGAACAAACTTCTTCCCCATCCTCCCAAGCAAATTATCATCAACATCACACTCACTCATAATCTCAGAAAACGAAACCTCGCCCCTCTTCCCAACAAAATCCAAAACCTTCCTCTCCCTCTTCTTCAAAAAATCCCTCAACTCCAAACGCCTCCGATTAGCAAAACTCCTCACCCGCAAAACCTTCTTCCCCTTCAACCCCTTAACAACACCCTCCATCTCCTTCCGAGAAATCCCAACCTCCCCAGAAACCTTCACAAAAAACCCAATACCATCCCCCTTAACCAAAACATCATAAACCTTCCTCTCCAGCCCCACCAATCCCAAATCCTTGTCCGTGTTAGTCCGTGTTAGTCCGTGTGCTAATTTCCTCTTCCCAACAAAATACCCAATCAACAAACCAACCAAAAACAAACCCAATCCCAAACCAAAAGTAAACCAACTCATCTAAATACAAAACATCCAAATATTATAAACTTAATCTCCAAACCACTTAATAACAATAAAAACAAAACCAACCCTAGCGACGCAGTCTTGTGCACGAACGAAGTGAGTTAGTGTGCGAGCTTGCGAGTTAGTGGCTAAAATTAAATTCTATAAATATTTTCCAAGTATTTCCAAACAATTAAAAACAAAAAACATGTGTTACAAGTGTTATAACACATAAAATGAAATTCCTAAAAAATCTCCTCGGCATCTCAAAACTAGAAAATCAAATATCCAAAAACCAATCCCAAATCAAAAACCTAAAATCCCAAATCAAAACTCAAACCACAAAAAGCAAAACCCAATCCTCAAAAAACTCCTCCCAAATAAAAACCCAAAAAACTTCTCTACAAAAATTCAAAACCCTCTTCATCAAAACTAACCAAATAGAAATCTACAAAACCAAAGCCCTCAAAATCCTAACAACCCCAAAATCAACAGCCCAAGTAGCCAAATCCCTAAACATCGGCCGAAGCTACACCTCAAGAATCCTCAACCAACTAGAAAAACAAGGCAAGATAATTGAATACTCAAAAAAGAACAAAACAATTCTATACAAAAAACTCTAACCCACCCAACCTAAAAATCCGTGCGCATCTGTGAAAATCCTGCCCGAAACCGAGGGTACACCTTGAGTGGTGGACAAAAATTCCCCCTATCCCCCACTACCAATCTCCCTCATAATCTCCCCCAACAACTCCTCAACCTCCCCAATCAACACCCCCTTATCCCCATAAACATTAATCGAACGATCCTGAATAGACTCAATATCATGAGCATCATAACACCAAGGAAACAAAACAGCGACCCTGCCACTCCCCAAATCAAAATCCAATCTCTCATACCACCTATAACCATCCCTAGTCCTCGGCCCAAAATCCCCCTTCACAAAACCAGAAACTCGCTCCCCAACCGCTCTCAACTTACGATGATTAAGCGTTGTATCACTATTAATCTCATTCAAACCAGCCACAACCTCCTCCCCATACCGAACCAAAAAACCCTCCAACCCCGTTTTCCGCATTTCCAAAGTCATCCCATTCCCAACAAACCCAACTTTATAAAAATTTATACCCTAGCAACACTCAAGCAAAAATCACTAACTCGGGCGAAGCCCTACTAATCCCTAATATCTAACCCCTAATCCCTCGGAACAATACGTTCCGTCCCACCCATATAAGGAACCAAAACCTCAGGCACCCTAACACTCCCATCCTCACAATAAAAATTCTCCAACACCGCAATCAAAGCCCTCGGACTCGCCACAACAGTATTATTCAAAGTATGAGCAAAATATCTCTCCTTCCCATCATCAACCTTAATCCCCAATCGCCGAGCCTGCGCATCCGTCAAATTACTACAACTACCAACCTCAAAAAACTCCTTCCTCCTCGGACTCCAAGCCTCAACATCAGCCGACTTAACTTTCAAATCTCCCAAATCTCCAGAACAAATCTCCAGCGTCCGAATAGGAACACCAAGCGATTCAAAAAACTCAACCGTACACCCAAGCATCTCCTCATACAATTCCTTAGACTCCTCAGGACGACAAATCACAATCATCTCCTGCTTCTCAAACTGATGCACCCGATAAATCCCCTTCTCCTCAATCCCATGCTCCCCCTTCTCCTTCCTAAAACAAGCCGAGTAACCAGTAATCTTCTTCGGCATATCCTTGTCCAAAATAGTCTGCCCACTAAACATCCCAATCATCGAATGCTCACTAGTCCCAACCAAATACAAATCCTCGCCCTCAATCTTATACATCATCTCGTCAGTCTCCTCAAAACTCTGAACACCCTCGACAACTTCCTTCCGAATCATCACCGGCGGAATACAATACTCATAATTCTTCGCAACCATAAAATCCCTAGCATAAGTCAAAAGCGCAGAATGCAACTGAGCAACCGGTCCCTTCATAAAATAAAACCCATGTCCCGAAGTCCTCCTCGAACTCTCCAAATCCAAACCACCAAGACCAGCAGCAATATCAGCATGATGCGGCACCTCAAAATCCGGAACAACATTATCCCCAAACTTAGCAATCTCAACATTCTCAGAATCATCCTTCCCCAACGGAACACTAGCATCCATAATATTCGGAATCTTCATCATAATCCCACGAATCAAAACCTCCAACCTCTTCCGCTCCTCGCCAACCTCAGCAATCTTCCCAGGAATCTCCTTAGCCTCCGCCATCTTCCCTTCAGCATCCTCACCCGCCTTTTTCAAACCAGCAATCTCCTCCGAAACCCTATTCCTAGAACTCCGCAAACCATCTTCCTCATATTTCAACTTCCGCCACTTATCATCCAAAACCAAAACCTCGTCGACAATTCCCAAATCCTCCCGATTCTTCCGCGTCATATTCGCCTTAACAACATCAACATTCTCCCGCACAAACTTAATATCTAACATAAATCAACCAACAAGAACTATCTTATAAACTTTATCATAATCAATTTCACCAAGCCCGTTGCAAAGCAACAACCCCCGACATCGCAAGCGTCAACCCCCATTTGCAAACAAATAACCACCCACCAGCGCAGCGTCCCGAGTCATTTTCAAGTGACTCTGTATCTACTAAACACGGACGAAATTCCACAGCAAAACTTATAAGCCATTCAACTCTAATATATACATTGGAACATATACTTCCAACCAAACACAATGGCAGAAAACTTTGACCTATTCTTCAGACGAAAACCAGCAATGATGCTGATCGCCCTCGGAAAAGTCTCCCGCGCAAAATACGGCTCACAACTCGCAAAAGAAGTCGACTGCACATATTCCCACGCCGTAAAAATTCTCCAAACATTAGAAGAACTAGGACTCGTAAGCTTCGAAAAGAAAGGCCGAATCAAAATAATCAAGTTAACAAAAAAGGGACAAGAAGTCTCCGAACATATAGCAGCAATAAGAAAGATAGTCGCCTAATCCTAAATAAATACTTTTTTAAATCAAAATTTCTCTAGTTAAGCATTGGCTTCGTAGCTCAGCCTGGTTAGAGCACTAGACTCTTAGGTCTCTAGAAGACAGAGCAATCTAGGTGTCGGGGGTTCAAATCCCCCCGAGGCCATAAATGCCATCGCAAAATCTTTTTCATATCATTATATATTATGTAATTCATATCATTAACTTTCTTCAAGTTGCCCAATTCCGCAAATTAAAATTTTAGGTTCAGGCGCCCACTCGAAACGAGAAGGGCGGAACCGTAAAGAAATTTTAATTTGCATTAAATACTATAATCAAAAATTGATTTTTCATAGAAAATTGATTTTAGATTATAACTAACCAAGTTTTTCTCCCAGGTGTCTTTTTTCTAAAAAGAGCCCTAGCCAACCCGACAAGTCTTCCCACACTTCACACACTTAAAAAACTGCGACTCCGGTTCGTCACCACTTCTCATCTGCCTCAACCAAAACTCCGCCTTCTTACACCCACAAGCATGACAATCCCAGTCACACACAGGATTAATACTTTCCTGCTTCCCAGTCGCAACCCGAACCTCACACCCTTCATCAACATCTTCCTTCATCACCATATCAACCTTCCCCTTCGCAACATAGTCACACTTAGGACAACCAGCCCTCTTCCCCTTCATCATCAAAATACTACCACACTTCGGACAAAATTCCATACAACAAAACCTACATTCTCAACTTTAAAAAACTAACTACACATTCCCTTATTGCTAACAGGCTGCCTCATCTCAAAAAAAATCAACTTCGCCCACCCAATAAACGGCACCTTAAATAAAGCCTTCCCAATCAACTGCCCTTCCGAAATATTCTTCTCAGCCGGCAACTGCCTAGCATTTGTCTTATAATTATCACCCTTAGTCGCATAACTTTTCCCAGCACCAACAACCCGATGAATCAAAGGATACTGTATTCCGCCATTAAAAATAATCACATCCCCAACCTCAACATCATCAGCCCCAACAACAAAAATAACATCCCCTTTCGAAAACCCATTCTGAAAATCCCAACCTAAACTATCAACCAAATCCAAACCATACTCCTCATAAACCGAACTCTCAAAACTCTTATCCATTCCATCCTCATGATGATACATCGAACAACTCTCCACAATCACCAAAGGCAAACTACTCCCCGTCAAAAAACTAAGCCCCGGAAAAAACACAAACTTAATCACAACAAAAGCAATCAAAAGCGTCACCACAAAAGACGGCCAACTGTCAGTCTGCAAAAAACTCCAAGCCTTCTTAAAATAATCCATAATCAAAACAACCAACCCTCATTTATAACCCTTGCCGAACAAGTCGCGCGGAAGAATCGCGCAACACTAAACCAGAACCCCCGAATACCAGAACCCCCGAACCCCAAACTTTTCAGAAGAAAAGTTTATAAAATATACACACCTCGTATACACATGACAGACATCTTCGAAAACACAATCCTCTGCAAGCACTGCAACAAAAAAATGCAACCATCCAAAGTAGCGAAGAAAGGCTACGTCCTAAGAGCCCTAATCTGCGAACCCTGCAAAAACCAAATAATCCACCCAGAAGACTTAAAAGAATACGAAAACTTTCAAAATCTCAAGAAAAAACAGTTCAAAGTAAAACTACGATTCGTCGGGAATTCCTACGCGGTATCTATCCCCAGAGAAATAATCGACTTTATGAACGAACAGGAAAAGGAAATGGATAATATAGTAAACATGTGCATGGAGGACCTCGGGAGACTTTCCCTAAGATTCAGATGAGTAAAGAAATACAACCAACTCTAAAATTCAAAGTAGTCGAAGCACTACAAGAAGACGCATACAAAGGAATCGTAAGAATAGATCCCAAGCTAATGAAAAAACTAAACCTAGAAAGAGGAGACGTCATCTTAATTTCCGGAGGCCGCGAAACAAACGCAATAGTCGACCAAGCCTACCCAGCAGACCACGGAGAAGACATAATCAGAATGGACGGCATCACAAGAAAGAATTCTAAAACCGGAATCGGAGAACAAGTCCAAGTCTCCAAAGGAAAAGTAGTCGAAGCAAAAAAAGTCACAGTCGCGCCAGCCCAACAAGGAATCCTAATAAAAGGAAATCCCGATAACTTCAAACGAGGACTTCTAGGAAAACCAGTCAACAAAGGAGACATCGTAGTAATGGGCGGCACCGGAGCAAGAAAAGACATAATGTCAGAAGACTTCGGAAACATGTTCGGAGGAGAAATGAGCGAAATGATAAACCAGATGGGATTCGGCGGTATACCAGGCGGACTAACCCAAGTCAGATTCGCAATAGTGTCAACAACACCGAGCAAACCCTGCATAATCACAGAGAACACAGCCATAACACTAAGCCCAAAAGCAGTCGAAGTCTCAGACGATTCAATCCCACAAATAACTTACGAAGATATAGGCGGACTAACAGAAGAAGTAAAGAAAGTCAGAGAGATGGTAGAGCTCCCACTAAAGCGACCAGAAATTTTCATGCAACTAGGAATCCAACCACCAAAAGGAGTACTTCTCTATGGACCACCAGGCACAGGTAAAACACTTCTAGCGCGAGTCGTAGCAAGCGAATCCGAAGCACACTTCATCGCCATCAACGGACCAGAAATCCACAACGCACTCCTAGGAGGATCCGAAAAGAAAATAAGAGAAATCTTCGACGAAGCAGAAAAAAACGCGCCATCAATAATCTTCATAGACGAAATAGACGCGATAGCACCAAAGCGAGAAGATTCACACGGAGAAGTAGAAAGAAGAGTCGTCTCACAATTACTAACAATGATGGACGGCCTAAAATCCAGAGGGAAAGTCGTAGTAATAGCAGCAACAAATCGACCAGACTCAATAGACCCAGCCCTCCGAAGAGCAGGACGTTTCGACAGAGAAGTCCTCATATCAATCCCAGATAAAAAAAGCAGACTCGAAATATTAAAAATCCACACAAGAGGAATGCCTCTAACAAAGTCAGTCAACCTCGAAGAGCTATCCTCAAAAACACACGGATTCGTCGGAGCAGACCTAGCATCCCTAGCAAAAGAAGCAGCAATGGAAGTCCTAAAGAAAAACATCGAGAAATTCAAACTAGAGAAATATGAAGAAGAAGAAATCCCACAAGAAATTTTAGATAGTTTAAAGATAGGAAAAAATGATTTTGCCGAAGCTCTTAGATCAGTCAAGCCTTCAGCAATGCGAGAGATATCAGTAGAAACACCAAGTACAAGATGGCAAGATGTAGGAGGAATAGACAAAGTAAAAAGAGACATGAGAGAAGCAGTAGAGTGGCCACTTAAGTTTCCAAAATCTTTCGAAAGGATGGGAGTCAGCCCACCAAGAGGAGTCCTTCTCTACGGACCACCAGGCACGGGAAAAACTCTCCTAGCGAAAGCCGTAGCAAACGAATCAGAAGCAAACTTCATCTCAGTCAAAGGACCAGAACTCCTAAGTAAATGGATAGACGCAAGTCATGCAATAGTAAAGAAACTCTTCCAAAGAGCACGAGAAGTTTCCCCTTGCATAATCTTCTTCGACGAAATAGATTCAGTCGCTTCCCACAGAGGAATGCAAGGTAACTCATCACAAGAAACAGGAAAAGCGCTAAATCAACTCCTAACCGAAATGGACGGACTCAGTAATTCCTCAGACATTCTAATCATCGGAGCAACAAACCGACCAGACATCCTAGACCCAGCAATCCTAAGACCAGGAAGATTCGACAGAATAGTATACGTCCCAGTCCCAGAAGAAGAAGGACGATTACAAATCCTAAAAATCCACACAGAAAAAATGCCACTAGATAAATCCGTCGACCTAGAAAGACTATCCAAAGAAACCGAAGGATATACCGGAGCAGACATAGAATCCCTAGCAAGAGAAGCAGCAATGATTGCACTTAGAGAAAACATAGAAACGAAGAAAGTCAAAAAAGAACACTTCGCCAAAGCAATGGAAAAAGTTCAACCATCAGTTTCCAAAAACGATCAAGAAAGATATAAACAAGTAGAATCAAAATATCTCCGATCAGCAAAAGCCGCACTAACCAACACAAGCGCCAGCTACACAGGATAAAACAATTCTATTCTTCAGCGCGAAAAAAGAGCGCAACATTATAACTACCAACTACAAGCGAAACGTACTACTAACTACCAACTAAAGATTCGAAGAATCTTTAGTTGTACAAATAACCCTACCATCAGAAACAACAAACGTATTCTCAAACTGACTAACCACACCACGACTCCCCTCAAGCAAAATAGGATACTCATAAAAAACCCCACTCCGAACAAGCGTCGACAAAGCAAACTTCAACTTCTTCTCTTCAACATCCAACTCCTCATCCCGAACTCCCCGAACCAAATACCTCAAACAAAAAGGCCGACCCTCAAACTTCTCCCGAACATAATCCACAACCTTCCGAGCATCCCTATCCCTAACAGCACCCTTCCCTTTCAAAACAAAAATACCACCAGCCTTCCCCTCGACAATCTCACCAGTCCCCATCGAAACAAAAGGCTCAACCGCAAAAGCATTATCATCGAAAACATGCCCATTCTTATTCCTATGATTAGAAACACTAGGCGCAGTATGAATAGTATTATGAGCAAGCGAATGACCACACAAAGCCTGCACAACAACAAACTCCTCACTCCCCTCCTCCAAAACAAAATCAGCAACAGCGTCCCCAATATCCGAAACCTTCATCCCGCTCCGAATCACTTCACTAGCCGCAGCCAAAACCTTTTTATTAAATTCAATCATATCCTTATACTTCCCGTCCTCCGTCAAATCAATCGAGAAAGCCGTATCCGCAATAAACCCATCAACAGCAACACCAACATCAATCTTCAAAATCCCCTCCGCAACTTCCTCACAACCAGGCGCAGGAGTAAAGTGAGCAGCAACTTCATTCAATCCCAAACCAACAGGAAACCCAAACTCCCCACCAAGTTCCAAAATCTTCGCATCAATCCCCTCAGCAATATCAATCAACTTCATCCCAGGTTCAATCAACTCACGCGCAAACTCCTTAACCTGTTTGGCAATATCCCCCGCCTTAACATACGAACCAATCTCAGACTTATCCATAAAAATAATACACATCAAACCTATTTATTCTTTTCTAAAATTAAATATTAATAAAATTACAAAGCAGAATTATTTTGACCTTTTGCTTTTACTTTCTCAACAATCCATCCAGCTAAAGATCCCAAAGCAAATGAATAAGGAATTATCATCACAAAAAAGTTATACAAAGACCCAAACCCAATTCCCACAGGAATAAGTCGAGCAAGAATGAAAGCTGGGAAACCAGCAAAGAAAAGAATCCAATAAAAAACATTTCCCAAATCATTACTCGGAAGAATAATAGACAATCCAATAATAGTGACGAATATACCAAGGCTAATAAGTCCACCTCTCAACCAATATTTCATTATAATATACTAATAATAAACATTTTAAATCTTACTAACTCATCCTCTCCTTCCGCCGCCTCTCCTTAGGCAAAAACCCAAACAACATCCGACCACCGACCACCGACTTACCACCCCCGATTTTCCCAACCCCAACAAAATCCTCACCAGCCTTAACATTAACAAAACCAACTCCAACCTTCCCCTGCTCCTCGCTCAAACTAACATCCCGCCCCAAAAACCAATCACTCTCCTGCTCCTCATCAAGTTGCACAAGTCTAACCGACCCCCGACCCCCGACCCCCGAACTCCCGGCAATAGCAGATTCTATCTGCTTTTGCCAAACATGCATCCCGTCCAAAGCCAACCTAATCTCATGAACCCCATTCCTATTCATCATATCCTTCCCAACATAAAGCCCAATCCCTTCAATCGGCAAAATCCGCCACAAATCCAAAATCTCACTCTTCTCCAAATCCCCACTAAACGCCCGAATCCTCTCCTTTCCCGACCGAACCAACATCTGCGAAATCTTAGAAATCCCCAACTCCGACAACCCCTCAACAAACTTCTTCTTCTTAGCCCTAGTCAAAACATCAATCCTCATCCCTTCACCTCATCCGAAACCTTCCGAATTTTCGCAACAAAAAAACCATCCGTATTATTATCCTGCGGATACAACCTCAAACACTTCCCACACTCCCCACTCAAATCTTTATCCATCCAACTAGTAACACCCTCACGAAACTTCAAAGGCAAACTCACCCTCTCAACCTCAACATCAAAATTCCTAACCAAATAATCAACAATCATCTCATCCTCCTCAGGCGCCAAAGTACAAGTCGAATAAATCATAACACCACCAACCTTCAACAAACCCATAGCAGCCTCAGCCAACCGTCTCTGAGTCTTCGCAATATTAGAAATCATCTTCTCATTCCACATCAAAAAAGTCTTAGGCGATTTCCGAAGCGTCCCCTCTCCCGAACAAGGCGCATCCACAAGAATCTTATCAAACCTCAAAGTCGACTTCTTCAACAACTGACTACAAAGCGCAACACCTTCCTTCCGAGTCACAATCTGATTCATAACCCCACACCGCTCAAGATTAGAATTCAAAATTCCAATCCGCCCCATATTAATCTCATTAGCCAAAATAAAACCCTCATTCTCCATCATCGCCGCAGCCTGCGTAGTCTTACTTCCAGGCGAAGCACAAAGATCCAAAACAAAATCTCCAGCCTCAGGCTTCAAAACAAGCATCGGCAACATCGACGAAATCTCCTGAACATAAAAATACCCAAGCAAATGCTCCTTCGTATTCCCAAGCTCCCCCGGCTTCAAACCCGCAACAACCATAATTTCAGGATACTCCTTCATCGGCTGCCTAGCTTCCCAACCATAAGCCTTCAATCTCTTCAAAAGTTCCTCCGGCTTCATTTTCAAAGTATTACACCGAATCGAACTCGGACATTTAGTATACGAAATCTCAAAAAATTCCTTAGCCTCATCTTTGCCCAAAAGTGCTTCCATCCTCTCAACGAACTTTTTCTTAGGCGGAAACTTCCCCTTCAAATACTCCGAATAACTTTTTCGCTCTTCCATAAAAAAAACCAAACTTCAAACCTATAAAAATCTACCTTATTTCCCAAATACATCAGCCATCCCACTCAATAAAAACAAAAACTTAAAACCTTCCACAAGTATCTAGTCATATGGAAAATCAAAGAGTTGCAATTTTTATAGATGGAAGTAATTTCTATCATAATTTGAAGAGATATAATATAAAAACAAAATTCGAAGAAATAATAAAAAAGGTAGAAACAAAACGAGAAATTGTAGACATTTTTTATTACACAGCTTTACTAGACAAATCTATAGATGAAAAAAGATACGATAGTCACAAAAAATTTCTAAACAAAATAAAACAAATTCCTAATTTCAATGTAGTTCTTTGCAATCTAAGAAAAATGATTTTAGAAAATGGTTCTGTAGACTTTGCAATAAAAGGAGATGACGTACACCTGGCAACAGACTTAATCAAAGGAGCATATGAAAATTTATACGATATAGCAATAATAGTTTCAGGAGATGCAGATTTTATTCCAGCCATAAAACTTGCTCAGAAAAACGGCAAAAAAGTTATCAATGCATTCTTCCCAAAAAGTTCATCTTATCAATTAAGAAATTGTTGTGATGGCTCAATCAATTTAAAGAAAGCGCTGTTATAAAAAAAGAAGTCCCGTATGGTAAACCATACGAGACAATTATTAATAATATTAATATTCCAAAGTTTAAAAGTTCTTCGGTAATCCAAAATTTTAGACAAATCCCTTTTTATTCAAGTGATTATCCATTTCCCCTGAACAACATTCAAATCTACTAACTACCAGCGAAGCGTACTACTAACTACCAACCCAGTATGGCATACTGCGTCCCAATAATCCTTATAACCAAAAAACCCCTAACAACTCCATGGTCAAAAGACTAGTCAACCAGATAATAACAAACCTAATCCGCCTAATCCTAATCCTAACAATTATCTTCACCATAAACCAAAACCGAATCCTCCTCCAAACAGTCGCCGTCATCGCCCTCCTAATAACTTTCGTCCCAAGCACCCTACAAAAACTATTCAAAATAAAAATCCCAGCCTCAGCAGAAATAATCTACCTAATGTTCATCTATGGAATTCTAATGCTAGGCGAACTCAGAGGATTCTATCACGACCATCTCTGGTGGAACCTTCTAATGACCTTCACGGCATCAATCGCACTCGGTCTCGTAAGCCTATCCGTGGTATACGTCCTAAACAAAACCGAACGAATCAACACAAGCCCCATCCTCGCCGCAATCCTAATCTTCTCCTTCACCCTCTCTCTCGCAACCCTCTGGGAACTCTTCGAATTCACACTAGACCTAATCCTAAACTCCGGGCTCCAGGAAAACATTTTCGACACAATACAAGACCTAACAATAAACCTAATCGGCGCAATCCTAATCTCAATCGCAGGCTACAAAACTATTCCCTTAAAATCCTCAATCCTAACTTCCAACTTCCTAACAAAAGCCTTAGAAAAAAATCCAATACTACTCGGCCCAAAACTTCCCAAAAAAGATCCACACCAAATAATCCAAGACATAATAAAAATCGGAGAAACCTCAAAAATAGAATTCAAATCAACACTCCGAACAAATCTTCATACAAAACAAATCGACAAAAAAATAGAACTAAGCGTCCTAAAAACCCTAACCGCATTCCTAAACACATCAGGAGGATACCTACTTATCGGAGTAGACGACAACTCAAACGTCCTAGGACTAGAATCAGACAATTTCAAAAACGAAGACAAAATAAGACTCCATCTAGCCAACATGGTAAAATCCCACATCGGAAACGAATTCACATCTTTCATTAAACCAAGAATAATAAACTTCCAAAACAAAACCCTAATCCTAATCTCCTGCCTACCATCCCAATTCCGAGTCTTCCTAAAAGCCGAAGATAAAGAAGAGTTCTACATACGAAACGGACCATCAAGCACAAAAATCGAAGGCAACGAATTAATCGATTACATTAACTACAGATTCCCAAAAGAATAATCCAGGAATCCAAAATCCAGGAATCAGTGCTATTCTTTGAATTAATATTAACCAAATTATTGCATCAATGAAAATGCCCACACTTCTTACAAGCCTTATCAACAAACAACAAAGGAAAAACAATATCCGAAATACAACAAGGAACATAAACAGCAACAAAAACTAAAACAGAAACCAAAACAATTCCAAGACTACCAAGCTCAACACTAAACGCCAACAGATAAAACAAACTAGCAAAAACTGACAAGAAGATATGCAACGAATGACCAACATTGAAAAAATCCCTATACATTCCAATAACACTTCCAACCAAAGCAACACCCAAAATCAAAATCGGTTCCTCAAGAATAGGCAAATGAAGATGCGTATGCAAAGAAAACAAATTCCCAGCCAACCACGGCAACAGAACATCACTAAGCGTCCCAATCAAAATCGCCCCAACAACACCAACCAAAACTGCCTTCACCCATTCCCCTCCTGCCATCGACCATCGACCACCGACCATCGACCCGCGATAGCGCCAATAAATAGCCGAAGTCGCAACAGCAGAAACCAACACATGAGCCGGATGCAAAAACTCAAACAATTCCTCACTAGGCACACTTCCAAAATTATAAAGAACAGCAACCAAAATTCCAGCCAACAAACTCGCCCCCAAGCTAAACGGCAAATGCTCCCTCAACTCACTCCAAATCGCCTCACTCTTTTTCATACAATCAAAACCGAATCACAATTTATAACTCCTTCCATATACTTTTTTAACTAACCAAGTCCCGTGCGAAGCACAACCTTCGGCGAAGCCAACCATCGAGTATCAAAGATACTCAACCCTCGTCACCAAGAGTGACAACTCCAGAAAAACTCTAGAAGAGTTTTTCCTGCCTCTCCCCCTCAATCTCTGCAACAACATCAACCCCAAACACATCAAATATATTTTCCACCGCCGGCAAAACCTGCTTCTTCAAATAATACTCAACATCATACTTCACTCTCTCCCCAGCCAAAAAAACCCTATCCCCAACCCTCTTCCCAGTTCCCTCCCCAACAAAATACTCAACATAAGTCCCAGCACCAACCTTCGCCCCACCCTCAATCATCTTCCGCGCAGCAGCAACATGCGGACCCTGCGCAACATAATCTTCAACATCCCGCTTCAACTTCGTCTTAATCATCAAATCCTCCATCTCAACATCCCGACTCTTCAACCTATCAACAATATCCCGAACCAACTTCAAAGCCGCCTTCTCATTCCCATCCTTCAAAACCTTCCGCAAAACCTTATCCTGCAACTTCCTCGAAAGCCCACACCAATCCCGCCTCACCGTTTCAAATCCCCTAATCTTAATCTTCCCGTCATCCCCCATCAAAGCATACTTCTTCTTCGCCCCGATCCCCTTCCCTCCTTTCCCTCCGACCACCGACCCCCGACCACCGACTCCCGAGGTTCCCCTCTTCGCAACAAACAAACCACGGTCAAAAAACCCTTCCAAGTCCAACTCGATAATTCCAGGATAACCCTTATTTAATTCCTTCAAAAACTCCTTAATTTCCTCATCACTCTTTCCACCTTTCAAAAACGCAATCGAATCCGTATCCCCATAAAGAATTTTAAAACCAGCCCCGCTAATCTTATCCATTGTATCATGAATCAACTGCCGAACAAAAGCCAAAGTCGCAGCCGCAGCCTCATAAGAATAATACCTAGCCCCAAAAAATCCCTGATAACCAAAAGTCGCATTAGCCAAAAGCTTGTAAGCATTAGACCGAGCCTTAGCCATATTCCCCTCTGCTTCCGACTTCCGACTTCCGACTTCCGACTTCCGACTTCGTTTCCATTCCTCCTTAGCCTCCTTTCTCTTATCAACAATCTCACTAAGCAACGTAGAAAAAAATCCCAACTCCTTCTTAAAATAAACCCGAGCCGGATGCCCATCAATATCAAACTCCGGACTCTCCCAGTAAGTTCCTTTTTCCTTATCCCTTATCCCTTCTTCCTTTACCAGCGCCTGCCCACAAATATTATACGTCACCATCAAAGAAGAATGCATACTAGTAAAATCAAACATCACAATGTCCTCATAAAAACCAGGCGTCGGCTCAAAAACAAACGCACCCTCAAAAGCCCTCTTCGCCCTCCTCTCCCCAATCTCCCCATGCCCAGGTCGCCTCTCCGCAATCTCATCAAACCTATCCAGATTATGCAAAATATGATTCTCAACATGCCGCGACATACTAGCCCTCGTCACATCAAAAACAGGCTCCTTAACAATTTCCGTAAACCCTTCAATATCAGGCCAAAGCTTCAAAGCCAGTTGATGCGTCACAACAGAATCCTGCAAACTATAAGAAAAGAAATCAAGCCAGTCATCCTCTTTCATATCCCCTAACCGAGCAAAATCAAAATCCTCTTTACTAGCCCCAACCAACTCACCAGCAACCTCATTCAAACTCAAAGTCTCACTCTTCAAATACTGCGAAAACACCGAAGCAACAAAACGAAACAAATCAACATGAACAACTCCAGCAATCTTCCCAGAAGGAATCCGTCCCCTAGCAAAACTCGGTCCCCTTCCATCAACGCCCAAATCAAGAGTTACCCCACAACTTTCAGACCGCGCTTTCAGATAAGGCAAATCAAAACCATCCGAAAAATACCCAGCCAAAATATCAGCATCAGCCTTCCTAACAATATCACAAAACCTCTCAATCATCATCGCTTCATCCTCAACCCTCTCAACGTAATCAGGCAACTCTCCCTCACCTTTCCAAGTAATAACTCCCTTCTCATCCCCACTACAATAAGACACCATCAAAATCTCACCCTCCCCAATCTCACGCCCAGTCGTCTCAATATCATAAGCCAAAATCTTCGGCACAAATTCCCTAGCGTCATCCAAAGGAGAAATACTCTCAGCAAAATAACAATCCTCAACATCAAGCCCCTCAACAATCCTCATAACATCATGCTCGCCAACCTCAACACTCCGCCAAACCAATGGCTCAACTTTCTTTTCCTTGATATACTTAGTAACAATTCCCAAATCAAACTCCCTCCGAAACTCAACCCCCTCAATATCCCCAATCGCAGAAACAAACTCAGCAGAATCCTTATGATTCGAAATCCAAACCCGAACAACCTTCCGCTTCTCTCCTAAAAAATGCTTATCCAAAACCTCACTCCTCAAAACCTTACTAACCCGACCACCCTTCTCAACCTCAACATCCTTAATACTCTCCAAAACCCCATCAACCTCAGCACCCTCCTTCAAAACCAAATAAAAATTCGCCTCATAATTATCAACCACACAAACCTTCCGTCCCCTATCATCTCGCCCAATAATCCTAACAAAGTTCCGACCCTCAAAATCAAAATAATCATAATCCACAGGAATAAATTTTAATGTCTTCATATTAGGTTAAGAAAAAAATTTATTTTTTTTGAATATAAACAAAAGAATCGAAGGTTCTCCAAATCCTGCCACCTGCTACCTGCCACCTGCCACCTCGCGAAGCGCACATAATCAACAGGCACAAATTCTAACATCTTCATATTCACCGAAAACCAACCAAACTTTATATAATCTCGCAACTCCAGAGTAACTACTATCAAGATACAACATCCGAAAAACTTATAAACTTTTGAAAACTAATATAAATATGAATATGGACATGAAGATAACTAATATAGTTTCTCCTCAAGTAGTCAAAAGCAGGAGAACGTCAGGAAAAAACAAAGGAGGATTCGGCAATCACTACAGCTCAAGCAGGGGTACACATTTCTCAATAATAGAAGATGAGAATTACGTAATTCCGATTAGACAAGAACATATGCCAATAGTTCCATATTTGTCTTTTGGAACAAATTATTCCTCAGACTCAATTCTAGAAAAAAATGAAGCAGAACAAAGAGTGAGGAGACAAATGTTAAAATCAGCTAATTGGATAAAAGCATCTCCTCAAATAGGACTTAAAGGAGAAAATCTAATTTTTCCAGTAGATGACAAGTTAAGATATAAGATTGTAGGAGCAATCTACGGATAATGGAACATACAAAAG
>Ga0307989_1000601_pt1 | contig 22664 bp, 16 predicted proteins | sample EllFjometagen185_FD_203164 | JGI IMG/M metagenome (GOLD analysis project Ga0307989, IMG submission 203164) | Marine microbial communities from Ellis Fjord, Antarctic Ocean - #185 | ecosystem: Environmental > Aquatic > Marine > Unclassified | place: Southern Ocean | collected 2014-10-08 | reverse complement strand
ATGAAACCATTTTTAATCAACTGAATTAACAGGATAATAATGGCACTAAAAATTGAAAAGCCGTCATTGTATTTTTTAGACGCACTAATCCCTTTGAAAATTTAGTCTTTTTGTTTCAGAAGTTTTGTATGAAACCATTTTTAATCAACTGAATTAACAGGATAATAATGGCACTAAAAATTGAAAAGCCGTCATTGTATTTTTTAGACGCACTAATCCCTTTGAAAATTTAGTCTTTTTGTTTCAGAAGTTTAGGATTCAAAAGACGCAACGTCCCCTTGGACCTGTTTAACAACTCCACATAATGAGACCAGCTCAATTTGTGAGAAGGCTTCTCACAAATTGGGTATTTTACGTAGAGCAACCTCATATAGCTAAGGTTACTACGGCTAAATCCTTTTCCATGTATTAGAGACAGATCTTGAGTGAGGGACAGGAGGGGGACGTTGCTTCCTTTGTGTCATTTGTTGTAATTGAATTAGAAAAAATAAACTTTTTAACCTCAAAAATACATACACATATGTGATTGAAGACTCAAAAGACGCAACGTCCCCTTGGACCTATTTGCTATTCGATATAGCTTTTTATCCCTTGATAGATACCTTCAGCTAGAATTTTTCGATATTGAGACGTTCTTAAATATTTGTTTTCCTCACGATGGGTTAAAAAACCAGCTTCAATTAAAACACTTGGCATCTGCGCCCCTAATAATACGATAAATGGGGCTTTTTTAACCCCCAGGTCTCTCATTTTATGTTGAGTCCCCACCGTATTTTCGATGGTTGACAGCTGGATTTTACTTGCCAGTTCACTGGACTCCTTAATCTTCGAATTCGTCAAAAGATCATTTAATATACTTTGAAGATCACTGATACTTTTCAGACTGGTCTGGTTCTCTTTGGCAGCCAGAGTCAATGCCTCACTATCAGATGTTAGGTTCAAATAATAGGTTTCAACCCCTCTTATTCGAGGTCTGGGGCTGGCATTTGCGTGAATACTGATAAACAGATCTCCATTATTTTTATTAGCAAAAGCAGTTCGGGCTTCCAGTTTTACGAATTTATCGGTGGAACGGGTCATTAATACATCAATATGAGGATGTCGTTGTTTAATTATCCGACGCAGGTTCAAGGCGATGCGAAGTGCCACATCCTTTTCACTCAAACCAAAAGCATGAGCTCCCGGATCTTTGCCACCATGCCCTGGATCTAAAATAATTGTTTTAACCTTTAATCCAAATGCCTTGGAAAGAGAAATTCGATCCGCTGAAGAGGGATTTTTCCATTCATCCGATTTTCTGGATGAGACACTCGACTTCTGGGCAGACTCCGGTAACGCAACCGAGTCCCCGACGATATCAACAACAATTTTATATTGATTGGGAAGATTGAAATGAAATACTTTGATCTTCTTCAAGCTGACCATATCCAGCACAACCCTGACCGTCTTTTTATCAAATTGACCGATTCTGGCCTGGGTAATCAAACCGTCATTGGCTGCAATCTTTCTGGTTGCCTCTTTGGGCAAGTACGCATTCAGAACATCAATATACATGCGTTTCTGCTTATGCAATTGATCTTCCATAAGAACCTGATAGCGGTATCGAACTTCAGATTTGACGTTTATCACCATTCTAGACCAGTCTGCCGTTGACCAATAGTCGATTTTGGAAACAAGTGAAACCGGTCTCTCTTCATCGGCTGCTTCTTCTTCACTCAAACCACCAAATTGAATTTGGGTCAGGGAGTCAATGGATGCTGCATTTTCTACAACCGGTACTATTTCCAGATCTTTCACCAGGGGTTTTAACAAGGCAAGTTTTTCTTTAGCCTTGGAAACCAGATTGCAGTCTGGATAGAGATTAATCAGGTTTTTATATTCAAGATAGGCGATTTCTTTATCATTGCCATATATTTCATAATTTTCAGCTAATAAATACAAAGCATTATCAGACAAGTTGGATTTGGGATACTCTCTGGCCAGTTGTCTGAATGCCAGATTGCTTTTATCCAGATATATCCTTTTTTGATTCCAGGTAAATAAGGAACAGTATAATTTTCCGATATTGAACAGCGACAGGGGCGCTTTCGGATGATCGGGATAATTCTCATGAATCCGTTTAAATCGGCGGATGGTCCTCAGCCAATTGTCAGCACTTTTTTTAAAATCCGTTTGTTCATAGAGTTTGTGATATTTTTTTGCCGCATTCTGATAAAATTTATCAACTTTATCTGCATGAAGGGTGGAATTTATACCCATACAAACAAATAGACAAATAATAATGGCTTTAATTTTACTCATGGGAATTATGCTTCTTTAATCTTTAGATTTTTAAATTGGATTTCAATAAATGGTTGTTCAAATGTACTATTCAGCAAAATATGAGCAGTTATAAAAAATACGAAAGTATCAACTTATTCATAATTGGCTCAAAAGGCAGAAGTGGACGAGGCAAAAGGCAGAAAGAAGTGCTGAGACGTTCAGATCCTTTTATCGATCCGGCACTTTTTTCTGCCTTCTGCCTAAACCCCTTCTGCCTTTTACGATTATTTCTTAATGGCTGAAATTTCAACTAAATTTACATGTTTCACTGAATAGTTACGTTCAAATATATTAATCCGTTCCCCGAAATACGATACCCTCAGTACGGCGCGATGCTGAGTAGGTATGTTCAATCAATCAATTTTTGAAGTTTGCTTAGAAATTCCATCGATTGCATGGGCGTATTATTATTGATATCGAACTCTCTCAGTTCTTTCATCCATGACTGTTCGGGTGGCAAAAAACTTAATTGTTCATTTTCATGGCAGAATTGATTGCCCGATTCGGGGTCATCAGACACAATTTCCGAATGGCTGATATTTTTTTCAGCAACTTTAAGTTTATGAATGACCTCTATCGCACGATCAATCACAGGGTTTGGTAATCCTGCCAGTCGAGCCACTTGAATTCCATAACTTTTATCTGTTTGCCCGGCAACCACCTTTCTTAAAAAAACCAGCTTTTTCTCTTCTTCATGAACCACAACTTTAGCATTACAAACTCCTGCTAACTGTTTTTCAAGCAAAACCAGTTCATGGTAATGGGTTGCAAATAGGGTTAACGCATTGAGTTTATGAATATATTCAATAATGGCCCATGCGATACTAATCCCATCGAACGTACTGGTTCCTCTCCCAATTTCATCAAGGATGATTAAACTTTTTGCCGTTGCATTATTTAATATGGAAGCAGCCTCACTCATTTCAACCATAAAGGTACTTTGTCCCCGAGTTAAATTATCTGATGCACCGACACGGGTAAAAATCCGGTCAAAAACCGGTAGTTTTGCTTCCTGAGCGGGTACAAAAGATCCCATCTGAGCCATAAGAGCCACAATGGCTGTTTGTCGCATATATGTGGATTTACCTCCCATATTCGGTCCGGTAATCACCATGATATACTCTGTTTCCGAACTTAAAGAAACATCGTTGGGTATAAAAGGCTCATCCATATTAAGTGATTCGATGACTGGATGTCGGCACTCTTTGATCCGGATGTTACGAATATTAGGATTATCATCCATTGATGGACGTACATAATTATTCATTTCTGCGGTATAGGCGAATGTACTCAACACATCAACTCTCGCAATAATCTGTGACGTCTTTTGTATGCGTTTTACTTCTTTGACTAATCGCTCCTTCAGCGCTCCAAAGATTTCCAGTTCCAAAATTTTGGATTCATCTTCAGCAGTCAAAATACTCTCTTCCAACTCTTTCAACTCTTCAGTTACATAACGTTCATTATTTACAAGTGTCTGCTTACGAATATAGTTTTCCGGCACCAGATGCTTAGACGCATTTGAAACTTCTATGTAATATCCAAACACTCGATTATACCCAATCTTTAAAGACGTTATACCTGTTTTCGTTTTTTCAGTCGCTTCAAGATTGGCAATGAGTTGCTTACCATTTTTGGTCAGGTTGCGCAGTTCATCCAGTTTTTCATCAATTCCGGCCTGGATATAGCCACCCATTTTAAGTTTCAGGGAGGGCTCCGGTAAAATATAAGCTCTTAATTCCTGAAATAGATCGTCCAGCGAATCAAAATCCTTAACCAGTTCAAATACAGTGACACTTTCTATCTTTGATAACAAATCTTCCAGCTGTTTCAAAGGCTCAATACTTTCACGCAATCTCACCAAATCCCCAATCATGGGTTGTGGCATGGAAATCCGGGCAATGATTCTTTCAAGGTCCCCCACCTTTGTCAGCACATGGCGAATCTTATCCGTCTGGTTATGCTGCTTAAAAAGTATTTCGACGATCTCATGGCGTCTTACTATTTCTTCTTTGCTAAACAAAGGTGCAGACATCCACCGTCTCAGTTTTCTTGCCCCCATGGCCGTCTTGCAGTGATTAAGCAGATGAAAGAGTGTCTGTTTCCGGCCAAATGAAGCCGAATTTTCAAACAATTCAAGGTTCAAAATGGTTGATTCATCCAGCAACATCCTCTGATTATTCTGGACTCGTTTTATCGAAACAATATGAATCAGCGCATCTTTTTGGGTTTCCCTGAGATAATTCAAAACAGCGCCCGCAGCACATATTCCAGCAGATAGCCCTTCGATACCAAATCCTGACAAAGAGCTGACGGAAAAATGCTCTTGAAGCAATCTTTGATTGTTTCTAAAATCAAAATGGAAAAAATCGATGGTTTCAATCGACGCACCATTGAAATTCTCTATCATGGCTTGTCGAAGTTCTGCCGTTAACTCACCAATGATTTCATTTTCCTGATCACCGGGATTATCAGACAGTAGAATCTCTTTGGGTTTAAAAAGATATAACATCTCAAGCAACTGCCCCATACCTGAGCTAATATCGACATCTTCAATTTCAAATTCTCCGGTTGACAGATCGCAAAATGCGACACCCAACAACTTTTTTTTATGATCTATCCAGATGGCAGAAATGAAATTATTGGTCGTTGCATCCAGGAGATCAGGCGCAATTATAGTTCCGGGTGTAACAATTCTGACCACTTCACGGCGAACCAGACCTTTTGCTTTAGCCGGATCTTCTGTTTGTTCACATACCGCAACCTTAAGCCCCGCATTGGTTAGCTTGTTAAGATATTGATCATAGGCATGAATAGGAACACCACAGAGCGGGATTGCATTTTTTTGATTTTTATTTCGGGTTGTCAGTTGAATTTGCAGAACCTTAGCTGCAATAACGGCATCTTCTCCAAACATCTCATAAAAATCTCCCATTCGATAAAAGAGTATTTTATCAGGATGCTGCTGCTTAATTCGATAAAACTGCTGCATCATCGGTGTTTGTTTGACTTCGTTTTGCATATTCATATTATCCGGTTAATCAACTATATTTTATAGGTTACTTTCCCAATTAACGATTCCCTGGCACAAACCTGCCAGATTTTGGGGGTTTGCCGTAAAAACAGGCTGGTATGAGAATTTTTCCAATGTTTTTGTCGTGATTTCACCAATCGATGCCAACATCGGTAAGGGTTTTCCAAGCAGTTCAGCGCCGGCAATTTTAAAAAAATGAGTGACTGTGGACGCACTGGTAAATGTTATCCAGTCAATCTCTTTTTTCGCCAGAGTGGACAAAAGTCGCTCCCGGTTTTCAAAAGGAATATTGTTTTCATAAACGGGGGTGAGTGCAACTCCTGCCCCTACCTGTTCTAATTTTTCAACCAGAATATTGCGTGCAATCAAAGCTCTTGGCAACCAGATTTTTTTATTTTTTACACCGGATTCAATCAGTTTTTCACCCAGATCCTCCGCTTGATATTTGTCCGGTACCAGATCGACCTTCCATCCCAGATCACCAATCGTCTTTGCCGTTTGATCACCAATAGCCGCAATTTTTAATTTCGAATTAAGATCCAGTGATAACTCGGTTAGCCTTTTTTTTGTTTGCAACACAGCATTTACACTGGTAAACACAACCCAATCAAATTCGAATCCCTTTTTTGCTGCTTGATCAAACAGCTGCCAACTGGATGGATCGACGATTTGAATCGTCGGAATACAGATAACCTCTGCTCCCAGCTGAATCAGTTGTTCTTTTAAGCTTCCTGCCTGAGTGGCATTTCGGGTAATCAGTATTTTTTTTCCCTGCAATAGATTCATAAAGATCAATTCTTAATGGAGTGTGTTCAATCTTAAGTAAAGATATTCTACTAAATTTTCAATGGGATACGGAAACAGATGATAATAAAATGCAGGAGAACGGGTTATCAACTAACCTGTATAGGTAGGTGTGATCTTCAGTGTTTATGGTAAAACCATCAATTTATAACGATCTAGTCGGTCTCAATTCCAACGTCGGCTAAAATCTCTCTTCCCCCCGCCTGTAAAAGTTCTTCTGCCAGTTGGATTCCAATTTCCACACAATTTTCTCTGGACCCAATTTCTGTTTTTTTAAGATATTTGGTCCCATCAGGACTGGCTAAAAGACCAGTCAATGTTATCTGATCTCCTTTTGTAACCGCAAACCCAGCTAGTGGAACCTGACATCCGCCATTCAGACGACAAAGCAAGGCTCTTTCGGCCCGAGCGTTGTAGGATGTCTCATCATCATTTAGCTGATTAATGATATCCAAAACGTCACTATCATTAACCCGGGATTCAATGCAAACCACTCCCTGACAGATAGCTGGCAGTGAAGAATCCAGCGAAAGCAGTTCCGTAATCCGATCATTCAAATCCAGACGAATCAGCCCTGCGGCAGCCAAAATGATGGCATCATATTCGTTATTATCCAATTTACTTAAACGGGTGTTTACATTTCCCCTGAGTGTTTTGAACTTAAGATCCGGTCTTAAACGCTGGAGTTGGGCTATTCTTCTTAGCGAACTGGTCCCTACAACGGCTTTTTTCGGTAATTCCCTAAAGGTGGAAAATCGATTGGAAACAAAAGCATCATTTGGGGTTTCTCTTTTGGTAATAACTGATATTTCAAGACCATCCGGTAGTTCAGTAGGAACATCTTTCATCGAATGAACAGCGATATCCGCTTCCTGATTCAACATTGCCACTTCAAGTTCCTTGACAAATAAACCTTTTCCACCAATTTTAGCCAAAGGCGCATCCAGAATTTTATCACCCTTGGTTATCAGATGAATTAATTCGACTGAAATATCACTGTTCAGTTCGCCAATTTTCTCTTTTACCCAATTTGCCTGCCATAACGCCAGCAAGCTAGAACGGGTTGCAATTCTTATTTTTTTAATCATTTCAAATTAATTACTTTTTTATTTATCTTCTTCTCTTTTTGCGGCTTTAGATTGAAGAGATCATTTATCGTTTGAATATATTCATATCCAGCATTTCCATCTTTAGCTTTTTGCTTAAGGGCAATCGTCGGATGATGTAGAAGCTTATAAGCAAAAGCATTCATCATAGATCTAACCGTTCTTTCCTGTTTTGATGACAATTCTCCTAGCTGGCCAAGTCCCTTTTGAAGTTCAGTCGATGCCAGTTCTAAAACACTTTCCCGAAAGTGCTTAATTGTGGGGACCACTTCCAGAGTTACCAGCCATTCATTGATCTTATTTATCTCTTCTTCGATAATCACCAAAGCCTTTTCTGCTTCTGCCTCTCTAATCTTTAGATTGGTGTCTACTACAGATTGAAGGTCATCAATATCATAAACATAAGCATTGTTGATGGTGTTTATTTCGGGATTAATATCTCTGGGAACCGCAATATCAATCAAAAACATCGGACGCCGTTTTCTCTTTTTGATACATTTATGGATCATATCCGGCTGAACGATAAACCCTTTGGCACCGGTTGAAGAGATGATAATATCAGCGTTTTCCAAATGATTGGCCATATATTCAAATCGCACCGCAGAACCATTAAACTTCTCAGCCAATGATACCGCTCTTGAAAATGTCCGGTTCGTTACCAACAAATGGGAGCAACCTGCTTTCAGCATGTGGGTAACCGCCAGTTCTGCCATTTCGCCCGCACCGATGATTAGAATAATTTTATCCTTCATCTCAAAGAAAATCTTTTTTGCCAGTTCCACCGCTGCAAAACTGATCGAAACGGCAAATTTTGCGATACATGTCTCGTTACGAACCCTCTTTGCCGTGATAAACGCCCGGTTCATGATCTGATTCAGAAAAAATCCGCATCCCCCCGCTTCAACAGACAAATGGAAGAAATTTTTCACCTGACCGGTAATCTGGGGTTCACCAATCACCATCGCTTCGAGACTGGAAGCCACTCTGAAAATATGTCTGACCGCATTTTCATTAATTAGACGGCTAAACTGAAAATCGGTTTCATCATCAAGATTAAAATAACGAAGGAAAGCGCTTTCAACGTCTGAAAGTTTTTGGAGAGGATTATCTGCCTGAATATATATTTCAACGCGGTTGCAAGTCGATAAAACCATTACTTCATTAATACCACACTGACTTTTCAGATACGCAATAATGTTTTTTACTTCTGATTCAGATATGGCCAGTTTTTCTCGAACCTCTATGGCTGTGGTTTTATAGCTGGAAGTAAGTAATCCAAATTTCATTTCAATCAAAAAGTAATCTGTTAATAGTTTTTTAAATACGGCTGGACAGTGCTATTGATTTTTGATTTAGACCTGTTATTTCATTGATTTGGTTTTCATCATAACAGATCCCTCTGACTATTTATACCGATATTCGTATTCAATTTCGATGGTAATCTATTTCTGCAAATAAGCAGAGACTTCTTCCTGCTTAATACTGACTTGCTCTCCTGTTTGCATGTTTTTCACAGAAATTTGACCGGTTTTTAATTCATCTTCTCCCAGTACCAAAACTAAATTTGCACTGGATTTATTTGCCTGCCGAAACTGACTTTTCATCGAAGATTGAAATGGATCATAATGACAAACCCATTCAGCCTCCCGGCATTTAGCAACGATTTCGGTAGCCTTCGCGCGATCATTACAGATAACAAACGCGACTTTTTTGTCTGGCAATACAGGTTTTGTTAGTAAGGCTAATCGATCCAACCCCAGCGCAAATCCAAATGCAGGGATACTCTTTGCCCCATATAATTCAAACAGACGATCATATCGGCCACCACCACCCACAGCATTTTGTGCGCCTAAATTATCCGAATATACCTCAAACACAGTTCCGGAATAATAGTCCAATCCTCTAACCAATCTGAAGTTTTTCGTATATTCTACTTGATGAAGCTCTAACAGACTTTCTAGTTCATTAAAATGGTCACGGCAATCATCACAGACATGTTCATAAATCCTGGGCGCATTTTCAGTTAACGCGATACATGACTCATTTTTGCAATCCAGTACTCGCAATGGATTACTTTCAATTCGTTGTTGACAGTTTTCACAAAACGCATCCTGGTTTTCTTTCAAATATGTGACCAGTTTTTCTTTAAATGCAGGGCGACAATCACTTTTATGACAACCAATGGTATTCAGCTGAAAACTGACGTTATCCAATTGAATGGATTTGAAATAGTGCCTGAGCATTAGTAAAAGCTCTAAATCCGCATCGGGTGTTGCTACGCCAAATAGTTCGGCACCAATTTGAAAAAATTGTCTGAAACGTCCTTTTTGTGGCTGTTCATAGCGAAACATAGGTCCCATATAAAACAATCGTTTTTGATTGTTCTGTTTCATCATATTACCGGTAATCACACTTCTGACTACTGAAGCAGTTGCTTCAGGTCTTAGTGCCAGACTTCTTCCCCTTCTGTCTTCCAACAAAAACATTTCCTTCCCAACGATATCTGTATCTTGCCCAACACCATGGGCAAAGAGATCAGTTCGCTCGAAAATGGGTGTCCGAATTTCTGAATATCCATACAATTCAAAAATATGCCGCGCTTTTTTTTCCAGATACAGAAAAGGAACTATTGCATCATCATATAAATCTCTTGTACCTTTTACAATTTTTAATTTCATCCAATCTCGTTTATCTGCCTGTAAGACTTCATTTTTTAAATTATTTTAATAGCCGGGACCTTTTTATCTGTTTTTATCTGTTTTTATCCAACTATTTAATGTTATCAAAAAAATATCATCGATTCATTGCATTATCAATGACTAAAAACAAGAAAATATTTTTTAAAGATCAAGTGTTATTCTATTATGGTAGATTGATTTTACAGTTTTTGGTGAAGTGCTAAAACAAAAAATTAGGGTTTTAACGCTTTAATATTCAGTAGTAGTGAATAGTTACCAAGATTATTGAATATTTCAAGGAATTACAGTACTGTTTAAGAGATTATGTATTTGGGTTTTTAAAATAAATAACATTTTGATAAATTATGTCTGCATTAGCTACCCATTCAGTAAAAAGACACTCAGCCTTCAGATAGAGGTAAAATGGAAAACAAAACAAAAATTGTTGCGACAATCGGTCCTGCTTCCAATACAAAAACCGTTCTAAAAAAACTGATATCAGCCGGTTTAAGTGTTGCCCGTCTTAACTTCTCCCACGGGACCTATAAGCAACATGGTGAAGTGATAAAAATCATTCGTTCCCTCTCTAAAGAGATGAAAAGACCGATAGGAATTCTGCTTGATCTTCAGGGTCCTAAAATCAGAACCGGCAAATTAGTTGACCATCAGCCGGTCATTTTGAAAAGTAAATCCATATTTAAAATCACCTCTGATGATGTACCCGGAACAAATAAAATTGTATCAACGACTTATAAAAACCTGCCCAAAGATGTCAAGAAGGGAGATAAAATTTTAATTGATGATGGATTGATTGAATTATGTGTAACGGCAAAAAATAAAAATACGGTGACATCGAAAGTGATCGTCGGCGGCTTCTTAAAGGAAAATAAAGGGATCAACCTACCTGGAGTTAAAGTTTCCGCCCCATCGCTAACGGAAAAAGATATTAAAGACCTCAAATTTGGAATTAAATCAAAAGTTGATTATTTTGCCTTGTCATTTGTGAGAACCCATAAAGACCTTGAGTTTATTAAATCCATCATCAAAAAACAAAATGCCGATATTCCGGTAATTGCAAAAATTGAAAAGCCAGATGCCGTTGAAAATATAGATAAAATCATTGAAATTGCCGATGCGATTATGGTGGCCAGAGGTGATCTGGGTGTTGAAATGATGCCCGAACTGGTTCCTACTATTCAAAAAACCATCATCCGCAAAGCAATTTATGCCAACAAACCGGTAATTACGGCGACTCAAATGCTGGAGACCATGTGCACAAATCCAATACCCACACGGGCAGAAGCATCGGATGTGGCAAATGCCATTTTTGATGGAACTGATGCAGTGATGCTTTCAGCAGAAACTGCCGTTGGAAAGTATCCGGTTGAAGCGGTAAAAATGATGTCGCGAATTATCTGTCAGTCCGAAACATCTCCCTTTATGAATTACAATCTCCAACATGAGAAAGACACAAGTAATCTGGTTGTTCATGCAATTGCACAATCAGCTGTTAATATACACCGTGAGGTCGATGCTAAGGCGATTATTGCTTTTTCAGTTTCTGGCAAAACCACCAAATTAATATCCAAGCAAAGACCTGCCAGTCCGGTTTATGCTTTTTCACCTTCCAGAACGATCTATAACCGACTATCGCTAATGTGGGGGGTCACTCCACTGTTAATAGACCCCATTGATGATTCAATGGGATTAATCATGGAAGCCGAGCGAATTTTATTTGCTAAAAAATACATCAAAAAAAATAATCTGGTAATCATTGTCACCGGGTTGGCTTTAACCAAAGGCTCAACCAATCTAATCAAACTACACACTATTGGGCGAGACGATTGAAAGGCACCTATGCGCTGGTTATGCTGGCCAACTGCACCTTCGAGATTACGGCAGGAAAACTGGGAATTTTGTATGGAAAACTACAATCGTTAATGAGTAAGAATTAAGACAAAGCCTTTAAACCTGACCTTGCTCAAAGAGCAAGGTTTTAATTTTTGGGTAGTAAAACAAGTGTCGTTTAAAGGCCCCGATACATTTCAGGTTTCAAAGGGATCTTACCATCAATTGCCTGATTTATTCGTTCTAGTGTCGATTCTTTATCTTTGGGAAGTCTTGCCTTGATGGGCAGATAATTAGAAGCATGATTGGCGAAAAAGAGTCCTCTGGACAGGTTGGTATATGAAATCATCACCCCCAACTCCTCTAACATTTTTTCAGGCTCAATCAGCGTAAACTTTCCGGCTTTCCAATCGTCGTATAATGGAGTGTTCGGCACCAGCATAAGACTTAATGCGCCCACATATTGAGGATCAATGGCAGATAATACCCTCCCCGTTTCTTTGGCATGAATTAAAGATCTCTCAGGTCCGGCAATACCTAAAAGTACGGTTATTGAGAGTTTCATCCCGGCTTCTCTGACCTTTTGTCCCTGTTCGATCATGTTCTGAGAGTTCCCTTTTTTCAAAATATTCTCAAGTGTCACATCATCGCCGGTTTCCAACCCCATATAAACAATACCGAGCCCTAACTCTTTCATCTCTTTGAGTTCTTCCAGACTTTTACGTTTCAGACTTTTAGCATTGGCATAGGTGCCGACTCGATTGACCCAGGGAAGCTGCTTTTTGATTTCTTGTAAAATTCCGGGCAGTTTTTTTTGTGAAATGATCATTGCATCACCATCACACAAAAATAGACGTTTCTGGTTTCTGTAGTGCTTGGAGGCAAATTCAATATCCTCCATAATAATTTCTGGTGACTTGATTTTAAATCGCTCTCCGTTATACGCCCCGCAAAAGGTACACTTATTGTGCGAACAACCCACAGTTACTTGTAATAAAATACTATTAGCTTCACTGGGGGGTCTGATCATATTTCCTTCATAATGCATTAAACACCTTCTCCCGTTTTTTCCTTAAACGTTAATAATGATTTTGTAAAAACAACTGAGTGCCAACTGAACTGTTTCACTTCAACAAATAATAACAGTCCAATAAAAATTTATGGGTCTCCCATATCACCATGTAAAAATTGCAATACACTGACTGCTGAAACAGCTGCAGTATCTGCACGAAGGGTTCGAGGTCCAAAATGGACGTTTGCACAATCGGTATTCTGCAGCTCATTCTTAGCTAATCCTCCCTCAGGTCCGACGATGAGATTGATTTCCTTTTTATCCGTTCTCAAATGATTCAAAGCGTTCTCTTCCTCTGATGACATTAGACAAATTGTGGGAATTGTTTCCATTGACGAAATTTGAGAAAACTGGTGAAATTCTGATAGACTATTTGCAAATGAGATTCCGGGTGGTTTTCTTCTACCAGATTGTTTACAAGCCTCAAACGCGATTTTTGACCAGCGAATTATTTTTTTTTCAATTTCTCTTGAAGAATTGATTCGCTGGGAAAATCGACTATGAAAAATCTGAATTGATCTCACTCCCAGTTCAGTTGTTTTTTGAATAATAAAGTCCAGCGACTTCTCTTTTACCAAAGCCTGAAAAAGATGAATACCCAAAGGTGATGGTGGAGGTGTCTGTTGGATGCTGATGGGAATTAGTGAAACACTACTTCGATGAATCTGTTCCACTTGAACCTGATACCGATGATAACCCTGGTCCTGTACCTGGATAATTTCTCCATCTTTAATCCTACGGGACTGTAATATATGACTAGCTTCTTCGCCTTTAATCTTAAATGGATGATCGAGTTGAATGATTCCGTCAAAATAGAAATAGGGCACAGTAGTTTTTTATTAGGTTAGATAAGTATTGCGATTTTTTTCGGTCAAAATTAAATTTCTCATATTAATTTTTCTCTTACAAGTCAAATTCGAAAACAGAAACGCTTAAAACAAATATGGAGTCTTCCAATGAGTGATAAATTATCTCAATTGAGTCAAATGACAATTGTAGTTGCGGATACTGGCGACATTAATTCTATCAAACAGTATTCTCCCGAAGACGCAACCACAAATCCCTCATTAATTTTAAAGGCCGCTCAAATGGAACAGTATAAAGAGCTGGTCCAAAATGCTACTCAATGGGCTAAATCACAAGGTGGAGATTTAAATACCCAGCTGGAAAATACCCTCGACAAACTGGCTGTTATTTTTGGAAAAGAGATATTGAAAATCATACCGGGTCGAGTATCCACCGAAGTAGATGCCAGACTTTCATTTGATACAGAAAAAACAATTGAAAAAACCCATCGGCTAATCAAGCTTTACGAACAAGAGGGAATTGCCAAAGACCGAGTACTGATCAAGATTGCAGCAACATGGGAAGGTATAAAGGCGGCAGAACAATTGGAAAAAGAAGGTATCAACTGTAACCTGACACTGTTGTTTGGATTTTGTCAGGCAGTGGCTTGTGCTGAAGCGGGTGTTTTTCTAATATCTCCATTTGTGGGCAGAATTTTGGACTGGTTTAAGAAAAATACGGGAGAAGAATACACCGCTCAAACCGATCCCGGGGTTTTATCTGTTAAACAGATTTACCAGTATTATAAAAAATTTGGTTACCAAACAATTGTGATGGGTGCCAGTTTCAGAAACACAGGTGAAATTGAAGAACTGGCAGGTTGTGACCGCTTAACTATTGGCCCAAATTTTTTGGAAGAACTGAGTCAGGATAAAACAAGTCTATCTTGTAAACTTAGCCCTGACATGTCATATCCTGAAGGAATCGAAAAAATCAGTCTGGATGAGAAAAGTTTTCGCTGGCAGCTTAATGAAGATGCAATGGCCACCGAGAAACTGGCGGAAGGAATACGGAATTTCAGTAGTGATCTGGTATTATTGGAAAAACATGTTTCTCAGTTTTAATCACTTAAATATGGGTTAATCCAACAATCAAGTAATATATTAATCTTCCATACAGATAAATTATGATTAGACTATCTGGTACAGATATCAGCAATACTATCCAGGATGAGTTAGCTCTGGAAGTGCAATCTCTTAAGGAGAAAGGGCTTGATCCAACTCTATCGGTCATTTTAGTCGGCAATGATCCGGCATCAGCCGTATATGTAAGGAACAAGAAAAGAACATGTGAAAAATTGGGAATTCGATCCGTTGAAAAAAATCTTCCACAGGATACGCCCCAGCAAGAGCTTCTTGATACGGTAATTGAGCTGAACAATGATCCATCTGTTAATGGAATTTTATGCCAGGTCCCGTTACCGAAACAGTGTAGTGAACAGGAAATCATACAAACAATCCTGCCGGAAAAAGATGTAGACTGTTTTCATCCTTTTAATTTTGGACTTTTAGCTGCCGGTATTCCACGGTTTATGCCCTGTACTCCCTTTGGAATTCTTCAAATCTTAAAACGAAGTGGTTACGAAACCAAAGGAAAAAATGTAACCGTTTTAGGAAGAAGCAACATTGTTGGAAGACCATTATCGATTTTATTATCTCTTAAAGGATGGGATTCAACGGTAACTGTTTGTCATTCAAGAACAGAAAACTTGGCCGATGTATGTAAAAAGGCCGATATTCTGGTTGTCGCAATCGGTCGTCCGGAATTTGCCACGGCAGATTTTGTTAAAGAGGGAGCTATTGTTATCGATGTGGGTATGAATCGAGTTGATGATGATACGCGGAAGCAGGGTTACCGACTGACCGGAGACGTTGATTACCAGGGGATCCAACAGATAGCCCAAGCCGCCACCCCTGTACCTGGAGGAGTGGGACCCATGACCATTACAATGCTCATGTACAATACCATCAATGCTGCCCGGTTTCAGGCGGGGATGGACCGTTTTGAACTTTAGTTCTATTATTCTCACTTTAATATCCATTTGTTCCTAATTATATTTCTCACAACACGTATTTGAAATCATCATATCAAGTTAAATTACATTCCTGCTCCAATGGGTTGCAGATTTGCGCCGTTTCATTCCCCGGCATAAAGTCCGCAAGTCTACGATGTTCTGTTTTTGTCGGTTCCGCATACGAGACTCCGGCTAATAATGGGATTTCTCATTTCCTGGAACACATGATATTTCGTGGAAATGAAAAACTGGGCAGTTCGACACAGTTGAGCCTGAAAATGGAAGAAATGGGCGGCGAACTGAATGCAGTGACCTCTTTTGATCTAACAGAATTTTGGCTGGATTTTCATATCAGGTATTTAGAAAAGGGAATCCAACGATTTTGTGAGTTTTTACACTATCCACTTTTCGAACGAGTAGAAATCGAAAGAGGAATCATTATTGAAGAGATTCTGGCAGATTATAATAACGACAATCAGTTAATTGACCTTGATTCTATCACCGCAAAAGGGGTTTGGCCAGATCATCCCATGGGCATGCCTGTGATTGGTAATCGTAACACGATCGAATCAATAACCGTTGCCGATTTAAAAAGGTGGTACCAGGAATATTATCAACCCGGAAATATGATCATCGGTATCACTGGTGATTTTGATATTGATAATACCATTGCAAAACTTGAAAACCAGTTTTCCAAAACCCCGTTAACCCGAAGAAAATCATACAACGCTGTAAGTAACAACGACTCGTGCGTCAATCAAATACAACTGACTTATGACAAAGATAACCAGTTTGGTATTGAATGGGCTTTTCCGGCCTACCCATTAACAGCTGATTTAAGAATCCAATATCAGATTCTTCGCCGTATCCTTGATGACGGTTCAAGCAGTAGGCTACAAAAATTCATCCGGGAAGATAAAGGGTTAGTTTATGACATATCAGCTGAATCACTGTTTTTTGAAAGCGGGGTACTATTCTCAATCCATTGTTATGTCGGACTCAACAAGCTGCACGAGCTAGTTAATGTGTTATCAAATCTTCTTAAAGACATCATTGACAACGGAATTACTCAGGATGAACTGGATCTGGCCAAACTCAGATTTCAACTCTCATTGGATTGCAATCACGATAATACCCATGGAATTCTTTATGAGACCATCAGTCCTTTAATATATCCAAACCTTTGCTCTTTTAAAGAAATCAGTGACAAAATGGAAAAAGTCACAACTACTTCTTTAAACCAGACATTTAAAGGATTATTCCAACATAAAAACAGCTGTTTTTCCTTAGTGGGCCCATGGACTGAGGAAAATAAAAAGCGATTGGAACAACAGTTATCCGATTGGATCACTTAATTTTTGTTAAAAAATGAAGGTAATTATCCACCTCCTCTAATTAGTACCCGAGCGAAAACCCTGTAAAATTCAGCTATTATTCATTTAGTGGACCAGGATTATTTCCTGATAAGCGGAAGAAACATATCGTAAAACAGGGGGAATGTTTTTGAAACACATTGTGGATTTTGAATAATAATATCTGGCACTTTCAATCCAACCAGAGACAATGCCATGGCCATCCGGTGATCATCATAAGTTTCAAACTCAGCCGATTGAAACGTATTCTGTCCGGTAATGCTAAGTCCGGTATCCCATTCCTCAACCTGAGCTCCCAGTTTCTTTAATTCCGTGACAATTGCAGAAATACGGTCGCACTCTTTAATACGCATATTCCCTACATTATTGATTCGCGTGGTTCCCTCAGCAAATAAAGCAACTACCGCTAAGGTTGGAGCCACATCACTCATCGTATTCATATCGACATCAACAGCAGTGAGCTTACCCCCCTCTAATACCACTCCATCATCTTCCCACTGAACCCTACAACCCATTTTTTCCAGAATATAGATCAGTCCAAGATCTCCCTGGGTACTATTCGGCTCCATTCCAGTGACTTTGATTCGACCGCCTGTGATAGCCGCCATGCCAAAAAAGTAGGATGCTGAGGAGGCATCACCCTCAATACTGAATTTTCTTGCCTGATATTTCTGTTGAGCATCAATTTTGATCGTTTTTTCATTCACCCATTGACTATTGACTCCAAAATCCTGCATCAGACGCAGGGTCATTTCCACATAGCTTTTGGATACCAATGATCCTGTAATACCGATAGTTGTTGGTTTTTTAGCATATGGCGCCGTTAGTAAAATTGCACTTATATATTGAGAACTCTGGTCCCCACGAATTCGAACAGAACCACCCGGTAATCCACTGGCAAATACTTTGACAGGCGGACACCCCGTTCCACCAGAATCGATTACATGACAACCCAAATCATTCAAGGCATCGATCAGGTTTACAATCGGCCGCTGCTGCATTCTCTCATTTCCCGTTAAATCATAACGTCCCTGACCTAGTGTTAATACAGCCGTTAAAAACCTTGCTGCGGTACCGGCATTTTCAATATAAATTTCTTTGTCATAAGGAAGCAATTCTCCACTGCAGCCCGTAACCTCTAAATGTTCGTTTTTCTGATTAAAAGTGGAACCCAGATTTTCACAGGCCTTCATCATGAAGTGGGTATCGTCAGAATACAGAAGTCCTTCCAGAGAACTCACTCCGTTGGCCAACGAAGCAATCAAAATGGCACGATTGGAAATACTTTTAGAACCAGGGATTCGGATCTCTCCCTGAATGGAATTAGAGCACGGAATTTTAATTTTTTCGGGTAATGTCATGGTATAGACTTATAAAGGGGAGCTTTTTCCAGTCAATGAAAATTCTATGGGCGTTTTTCGATAAGAACTTCAATCTGACCAAATTCGACGAGTTTTCCTATTTCCAACTCTCTGGCAGAATACTCGCGATGAGTATGACTTAAGATAATCCGAGTGGTTTTATCAGAGGAAAAATCCTCAACATCGCCATGTATAGCAGGGCCTCCAATATCAATTTTTTTCAGATCGAGTTTTATGTTGAGCATTTTTTTGATGGATTGAAAATACGCTTTTGAGATGCCAATTTCTGTTGGACTATCAACAATCATTTTTCTTATCCACTTCAAAGAGGCAATATCACAATAATGACCATAAGTTCGATATCCATTCTTCCCCTTTGCTCTGAAAATAAAGACCGTTGTATCCACAGGGTGAGCAGACGGAATGGGTTTTACCTGTAATCCGTTAATATTGTTCCATTTCTCCCTCTCGAGATCATAAAAATTGAGTTGCCTGGCCATTTTCTTTTCTGATATCGATAACAGTGCCGCCAGCTTTTTATATACGGATGCCTGAATAACCGGAGTTGCAAATATTTTAAGATCCGGATGGGATTGAAGTAAAGAATACAGACCGGCAAAATGGTCATCATGAACATGAGTAAAAAAAACACCTTCCAGCTGATTGGGTTTTAGATCGAATGAATCTAAAACCTTCTCAATATTTGGCCCTGAATCTATCAGGTACCTTTTTCCATCAAACTGAACAATACTACTGATGCATGGTTGTTTTTGATTCCAACCATCTCCTTCACCAGAATGGATTATAGCAAAATAATGATCATGAAGCTTAATCTTAGGAAGCTGATAAGGAAGTTGATATTTTCGGTATTTTCGGAGATTAAGGTCTATCTTAACTGTTTCTGATTTGTAGGAGATTTCGAAAACATTTTCTTCAATACGCTTAATACTTGCGCCCTTTCGAAGTTCCATAGAATCATCGCCCAAAATAACACTTCTCATCTGTTTTTTTGGATGGGTAAATTCCCCTTGCGAAAACCTCAATTTCATTCTCAGATTTTCATCAGCAAATTCTTTGGACTCACCTGCATCTAAAAACTCATGTTCTGAAACCAGCCCATAATTCCCTCGATGCAAATATTCCAACTGTGCTTTGATTTGGGCTTTTTTACCAATGATCAACGGTTTTGGGCTTTTAAAATTGGGATGATCGGGCAGAATCATTCCCTGCGTATAAAACATATGCAAAATAGGAAACTCAGCCAAATTGGATAGACTTCCATTCTGAAAGAGAACATCGCTCAGCAATATGGCGTTAGGTCCATATTCTACCTGAACACCCCCCATTTCAACCACAGGTAAAAACCCTTTGATAGCTAAATGTTTAATACTATCAGCCGGGCATCCACACAGAATTCTCAAATCAGTTTCAGGAATCTCTACCCAATAAACCCCTTCTTGAACTTTTCGTTTTGTAATTAAGCCCATTTATGTATCTTTAATAATGTTTTCTTACTCATACTGTTCCAAAAACTTACAATCAGATCCATCAATATTATCAATTTACCGATTGCAGAAATACCTGAAAACTATAAGTTCTTCTTTAAAGCAGCATCAACATTTTCATTGATAGCAAAAAACGTTTGCTTAAACAGCGTTACGTTCTTTTGTCTGGCCCATTGAAAAAACATATCAATGACATATTGATACATGGGATCGTTATGGTTATGTTCATCCAAGCTGGATGTCGCCTGAATAAAATTGATTAGATTATGAAATTCCTCATGCGGAAGCCCAATCAACCCGGCAATCTGGGCAAGCATCATCCTTTCAGGTTCAAGAATAATCCCGTCAGCTATTGCCATTGTTATCAAATCTAAAAAAAAACTATACTGAAGATCGTTCTGTTTTAGCTCTTTAAAAACAGCTTCAATTTGCTCTTCACTGTATGACTGCTGTGAAAAGACCTTCTCATGATATTCAGTGGAGACCTCAAGACGCTTGACCATTTTTTCCAATAACGCAATTTCCTCTGCGTCCAATTGTCCATCAATCCTTCCCATGTATCCAATCAGGGATAGATATTGAACACGGTTCTCCATTGTTTTTTGACAGATGTTTGGAAGATTCATATTTTTTATGACCAGTGTTATACCTAATATTCTGATTTATTATGAATTATTCGTATCTCTGCTTACAAATATAATCTAACAATATCATATATTGATTTTTCTCGTAAAACCCTAATATTTATTCATTCTTCAAGCCTTAGGAAAATACCACCAAGCAATCATTTTCAAGGTTTGAGAAAAAGAGTGATTTATCGAGAATTTCTTCAAGAGAATATCAGAATCATTTCAGATTATCAAATACTTGTTTTCTAAAAGAAAGATATAAAGTATTGTTTTTCAAAAAAACCAGGATTTAAAAGCCAATATTACCATTAATTCTCGTCAATATTGAAAACCTAAATAAAAGATCAGCATACCCCTTTTGTAATCTGGTAACTTCGTTTCTTACAGGATTAATACTTCAAAATCAATAGATTTTGATGATTGTTCCACAAAAATTGTATGAAATATCAATTTAAAAGCGTGTTTAACTTCAATTTATGAGAACAATCCTCGTTACCAATCATTTGATAGACGTATTTGAGTATCACATGATAAATATTTCAGTGTTTGTAAAGACAATCCCGACGCTTTTAAGGGGCCTGTACATTGATTTAAGTTGATGTTCAATATACATTATACATACCCAAGACAACATAAAGCGATAGCAATTGTTCTTTTGAAAGTGCATGTAACCGGTTCCTTCATCCAGATCTTTTCAAATAAAAATAATTAGCTTTAATAAACAGAGATATGGAATATTCAATTAAAGTGCTTTGTCAAAAATTAGACCTGAAGTTTTCAGGTAATGGTGATATTAAATTAAATCATATCTGCGGAATCAATTCGATCAAAGAAGGAGGATTAGCCTATATTGTAAATCCTGCTGAACTAAGCAACCTCCCCACTCCCAAAGGGATCTTCGATGCTCGTCAAAAAGATATTGAATCCATTCAGGCACCTGAAAATTGCGCGATCATTGTTCCTTCCAGTCTTAAAAGTAACAATCACAATCTGATTTTTTCGAATGATCCAATGGCTTCCCATATACAAGCAACCCGATATATATTTGACTCACCGCATCAAAGCCATCAGATATCAGAACATGCAGTCATAGGGGAAAATGTCCAGCTGGGTAAAGATGTCACTATTGATAGTCAAGTGGTGATATATGACAATGTATCAATTGGGGATCGTTGTACCGTCAGAGCAGGTAGCATCATCATGGAAAACAGCCACGTTGGCTCAGACACTCTGATTTATCCCAATGTGACCATCCGGGAAAACTGTCGAATCGGCAGTAACTGTATTCTTCATGCCGGATCGGTTATCGGAGCAGATGGATTTGGTTTTTTTCAGCGCAATAATGCTAATTTAAAAATTCCACAAATCGGCAATGTGATCATTGAGGATGATGTCGAAATTGGAGCATGTTCTACTATTGACAGAGCCCGTTTCGAAAGTACCATCATCGGCCAAGGGAGTAAACTGGATAACCATATTCATATTGCGCACAATGTCAAAGTAGGAGCTCATTCCCTAATCGCCGCTCAATCCGGAATTGCCGGAAGCGTCACAACGGGTGATCACCTTATGATGGGTGGACAATCAGGGATAAAAGACAATTTAGTCATTGGCAGCAACATCACTTTATTAGCAAGAACCTTGATCACCTCAAAAACGGATGACAATTCCATAGTTGCAGGAATGCCATCTCGACCCATTGCAGTATGGAGACAAATCCAGGCATTAATCAACAGTCTGGATTCCTTATTCGAAAGATTAAAGAAGCTGGAGAAAAAGATTCAGTAACTGAATTTACCGGAATCAGGATTATGATTTTGTATTTTCCTGGTGGTTATATAAACATATCGAATGATTACTATTGGCACGTCAACCATGAGATATCAGAATTAGTTAAAACCAGGGAACATATGCCCGTCACGGGCACCCTGATTCCAGCAGTACCAACTAGTACCGTGGTTCAAAAGTTTTTTCCATATTTTTAGCAAAATGTAGTGTCCCATAATTAATCCATTTATCACTATCTTGGTTTACTGTTCAAAGTTCCCAGTTCAAGGTTATTAGACACTTAC
>Ga0307989_1000600_pt1 | contig 22665 bp, 19 predicted proteins | sample EllFjometagen185_FD_203164 | JGI IMG/M metagenome (GOLD analysis project Ga0307989, IMG submission 203164) | Marine microbial communities from Ellis Fjord, Antarctic Ocean - #185 | ecosystem: Environmental > Aquatic > Marine > Unclassified | place: Southern Ocean | collected 2014-10-08 | reverse complement strand
AACAAGAAGACATTGCATAAAAATATGTTGTTTTGTTATACTTTAAATGTCGGGGTACTGATTTTAATAAGCGAATAATGGAAAATCAATTTTTCCGGACAAAAAAACAGGGACAACGCAATTAGCTTGAGGTTTGTTATCCTTGACAAAAAGACATCATATCATTAGAATGTATGCAAAGCTATGACGAAGAGCTATATATAGTATAACCAACAGGGAAGGATGCCTTGACTGAGAGCATCTCGGGGGAAAATATATAACTTAGCGACACTTCTGAGCAGATGATTTGAAACTTAGTAAAATCATACGTTTTCCGCGTTAAGGAACCGAGTGGACTTTATGTCAACAAGGGTGGCACCGCGGGCGATTCCCGTCCCTTGCAGTAATACTGTAAGAGGCGGTTTTTTATTATCTGCAATAATTATAACCCCATGGGGGATATGGAGGAAATGATGAAAATATCATTGCCAAAAGGAACAAAAGATATACTTCCTGAAGAAATGAAAAAGTGGAATTATGTTGAACGAGCTTTTTCAACTGCTTTGAGAAATGCAGGTTATGGTGAAATACGTATACCTGTATTTGAATATACAGAATTATTCAACAGAGGAGTTGGAGATACTACTGATATAGTTCAAAAAGAGATGTATACATTTACAGATAAGGGCAACAGGTCACTTACGTTAAGACCTGAGGGTACAGCGGGAGTAGTAAGAAGCTATATTGATAAAGGTATGTCATCTATGCCTCAACCTGTGAAACTTTTTTATAATATTACTGCTTATAGATATGAAAATGTTCAAAAGGGTCGTTACAGGGAATTCAACCAACTAGGTGCAGAAGTCTTCGGTGTAGAAAAACCAAATGCTGATATTGAAATAATTTCAGTACTGGGAATTTTTTTTACAAGCATTGGAATTGGAAATTTATCACTTGAATTAAATAGCATAGGCTGTAAAACATGCAGACCTACATATAATGAAAAGTTAAAAGAATATTACAAAGATAAAATAGATGGAATGTGTGATGACTGTAAAAGAAGATATGAGACAAATCCATTAAGACTTATCGATTGCAAAAAAGAGAATTGCAAAGCAGCTTCAAAGGATGTTCCATATATAACAGATAATCTATGTGAAGAATGTTCAGTACACTTTGCTGGGGTTAAAAATGGTCTTAACAAAATGGATATAAAATATACTGTTAATAAAGGTATTGTCAGAGGTCTTGATTATTATACTAAGACGGTTTTTGAGTTTGTTTCTGAGAATGTAGGAACCCAGGGTACAATATGCGGAGGCGGCCGATATGATGGACTTGTTGAAGCACTCGGCGGAAAAGATGTACCAGGTATAGGATTTTCAATGGGCACAGAAAGGCTCCTTATGGAAATGGATAGCAGAGGAATAGGATTTGGAGAAGAAAGAAGACCGGAAATCTATTTCGTTACTATTGGAGATAATGCCTACGCATATGCCAGAAAGCTCTCGTGTGCTCTAAGAAGAGCTGGGATATATACTGAAATGGATTTACTTGGACGTAGTGTGAAAGCTCAGATGAAAGATGCTAATCGTAAAAATGCATTGTACACAGTTGTTATAGGAGAAGATGAAATTTCACAAAATAAAGCAGTTATTACAATAATGGATACAGGTGATAAGAGAGAAGTAAGTCTGGATTCAATTTACAAAAGAATTATAGAAAAGAAAGTGTAGGTAGAGAATAATGGCAGAGTCAATGCAGGGAATGAAAAGAACCGGAAGATGTACTGAGTTTTCCACTTCAGACATAGGTAAAAAAGCCAGTGTTATGGGATGGGTTAACAAACGCAGAAATCTTGGCGGAGTAATATTCATTGATGTTCGTGATGTCAGCGGTTTAATGCAAGTTGTCTTTAAAAGTGAATTAGATACAGAGTTGTTTGAAAAGGCTGAAACTTTGAGAAATGAATATGTTATAGCCGTCAGCGGAGAGATAATTAAAAGAGATGAAGAAACTATAAATCCTAACCTGAAAACCGGATATATTGAAATTGTTGCCACAGAACTTAAGATTCTTTCGGAAGCAGAAACCCCTCCTATAGATATGGATGAAAATAGCAAAACCAATGAATTATTGAGATTAAAATACAGGTATCTTGATCTTAGAAGAAAGAATGTACAGAAGAACTTTATACTTAGACACAATGCTGTAAAGGTGGCTCGTGATTTCTTTGATGAAAATGGTTTTTTGGATATTGAAACTCCATTTATGACAAAAAGTACACCGGAAGGTGCGCGAGACTATCTTGTGCCAAGCCGGGTTAATAAAGGGAAATTCTATGCGCTTCCGCAGTCTCCCCAGATTTTCAAACAGTTACTGATGGTTTCTGGGTTTGACAGATATATGCAAATAGTACGTTGTTTCCGTGATGAGGATCTTAGATCAGACAGACAGCCTGAGTTCACTCAAATTGATGTTGAGATGTCATTCGTTGAAGAAAAAGATGTTCTTGAAATTAATGAGAAGTTTGTTAAACGACTCATGAAGGATGTTATGGATGTAGAAGTACAGCTACCATTACGATCGATGACCTATCAGGAGGCTATGGATAGATTTGGTTCAGATAAACCTGATGTAAGATTTGGTCTTGAACTAATTAATTTATCTGATTTATTAAAAGACTGTGGATTTAAAGTGTTTTCTGGTGCCGTTGCAAAGGGTGGAAGCGTTAGAGCAATCAATGCAAAGGGATGTGGAGAGAAATTCAGCAGACGTGAAATCGATGCACTTGTAGAATATGTAAAAATATATGGTGCAAAAGGTATGGCATGGATATCTGTTGAAGAGAGTGGATTGAAATCTGCTATTACCAAATTCTTAAGTGAAGATGAAGTAAATGCTATTTTGGAAGCTGTCAAAGCGGAACCCGGTGACCTTATTTGTTTTATAGCTGATAAGAATAAAGTAGTTTATGATTCTCTTGGAGCTTTGAGACTTGAACTGTCTAGAAAACTAGACCTGATACAAGATAAAGAAGAATTTAGTTTCCTGTGGGTTACACATTTCCCACTCATGGAATATGACGAAGAAGAGAAAAGATGGACATCAACGCATCATCCATTTACATCGCCGTTAGACGAGGATCTTGAAAAATTAGAATCAGATCCTGGTTCAGTGAGAGCAAAAGCATATGACCTTATTTTGAATGGCGTTGAACTTGGAGGAGGCAGCATTAGGATACACAGGCAGGATATTCAGAAAAAGATTTTCAATCTACTTGGTTTTTCCGATGAAGAAGCTAATGAAAGATTTGGATTTTTACTGGATGCTTTTGCTTATGGTGTTCCGCCTCATGGTGGGATTGCTTATGGCCTTGATAGACTTATTATGCTTTTGGCAAGAGAGAAGAGTATCAGAGACGTCATTGCATTTCCAAAGATACAGAATGCATCATGTCCTATGACAGAAGCGCCTTCGGTTGTCGATGCTAAACAGCTAAAAGATCTTGCGATAAAACTTGATGAAGATGAAATATAAAAATTAAATATTAGTAAATCTTAAAAAGCCACCTTCACGGGTGGTTTTTAAGAAAGTCTGCTTGGGACACTTGACCACATGGTAACATTACTAATGATGTGGTCAAGTGTCCCAAGCAGACTTGTCCGGTGAAAATTTTTAAATTTAAATTTTATCGATAATGGTAATCAAATTTGTTATAATATTTGAAATAGGATGGTGATTATGAACTCCAGAGAACTTAAAGAGGGTTTGAAAAACTTTTATATAAGACGTGAGGTTAATAATAGCTCTTTTGGACCACATTGTTTTACTCAAGGATTGCAACCAACATACTGGGCAAGCAGTTATCCTGCCATGCTATATTCATTGATAGGAATATTAGATGGAATTAAAGATGAGGATAAGAAATCATGGTTATCATATTTAGAAAACGGACAGAATCCGAAAACAGGATTTTTTAATGAACCTATAACCCTTGTAAACCAACCGGGACCCGGAACACACAAAGCAGAGGATATTCTATGGCATGGAGCCACATTTGTGATTGGGGCAATGCATGTACTAGGCGGAAAACCAATTCATCCATTTTCAATTATAAATGAGTATAAGGAGCCAGGCAAAATGGAAGAATGGCTCGAGGGACTTGACTGGACAAATCCATGGAAAGCAGGCAACTTTACATATGATATGGGATGTATAATTGGTGCTGACTATGAAGTAACAGGTAATACTAAGAATATAAATACAATGAATGAATATTTCCACTGGCATGATAACAATACTGATATTGAAACCGGATGGTGGAATCCAACAGGAGAATCTCCACTGTTTATGCAACAATTCGGTGGTTATCACTCTTTAATGGTATACTGGATGTTCGGACGAGAGGTTCCTGATCCTGAAAAAATGATAATGAGTTCGTTATCTTTGCAATCCGAGAACGGTAGTTATAAAGAATATGGTTGCTGTGGTGATATGGATGTTATTGATACTGTTGTTTCATTATCAAGACAATATGATATTTGTAAAAAAGAAGTAAAAGCTTCTGTTGAAAAATTCTACCCATATCTTATAAAATTATGGGACAAAGATGGAGGATTTAAAGGACTTCCTAATGAACTTCATATTGATTTAGGCTGGAAGTTACATGAAGGAAAAATAGGTAAAGCGGATTCATGTTCAACATACTTCAGGACATTTACACTTTCATTGGTAAATGAAATACTTGAGTTGGACTGGTTATTAGATATAAAATGGAAACATATAGACGGGTTCTCACATGGTAGAAGACCCGATAAATTATTATAGGAATGAGAGAAATGAGAAAAACGAAAAATATTGGAATAAAAATTATAATTTTGAGTCTACTTTTAGTATTTATAATGTCAGGATGTATAAAAATACCAATAGAATTGTATGGATATATTGATACTAATGGAGATTGGGTAGTAGAACCTTACTATCATATGGCACTGCCATGCAGTGACGGAATGCTTGCTGTTAGGGCAGGTGAAGTTGAATACGGCAAGTGGGGATTTATTACAAAAGATGGTAATGCAGCTATAGCACTTGAGTATGACGCAGTTGGGCTTTTTTATAATGGACTGGCACCGGTAATGAAATTAGATGATGATAATGAAACGTGGTGGTTTGTAGATAAAAGCGGCAAGGATGTGTTCAATAAGAAATTTGGAGGAGCGCTTTCTTTTAGCGAAGGTCTTGCTGCTGTAAAAAGTATTGATGAAGATACAGAAGATTTCTGGGGTTTTATAAATCCAAAAGGTGAATGGGTTATAGAACCGACTTTTCCGGAAGTAAGTTCTTTTTCTGAAGGACTGGCAATGTATCTTGAAGGTGCAGGTTCGGCCGGAGTGGCAGGGTATATCAATATAGAAGGTGAAATTGTAATAGAAGCGCGATATACATATGCAAGAAACTTCAGTGAGGGGTATGCAGCTATAAAGCTTTCACCGGATACAGAAGTTCAGGACTGGGGATATATTGATAAAGAAGGAAATGTGGTAATTGATTTTACTTATGGTTTTGGAAAACAATTTTCGGAAGGTCTTGCTCCGGTGTTCATTGGTGATAATCTTACTGGAAACTGGGCATATATTGATTCAAACAATATAATTCAAATTCCACCCGGATTATCTGAGGCTTTCAGCTTTTCTGAAGGCTTTGCAGCAGTACAGACGACATTTGACGCCGGATCGAACTGGGGTTTTATAGATACAAGTGGTAATCTTGTCCTTGGAGGAAAGTATTCTGCTGCTTCTGATTTTAGAGATGGTATTGCACCGGTTGGGGTTGTGGCTGACAGATAATATGTTTGATTCAAAATGGATATATAAAATTGAAGATAGAGGCAATAACGATATCATTTCAGAAATCCTTAAAATTAGAGGGATAGAAGACAGTGATGATTTTATAAAGCCTGACCTTAAAAAACTCTATGACCCATTTCTAATGAACGATATGGACAAAGCAGTCAAAAGAATAGTAGAAGCTATTAATAATAATGAAAAAATATATGTTTATGGTGATTATGATGCTGACGGCCTGACTTCTGCAGCAATACTTGTACGGTTTTTCAAATCACTTGGACTTAACACTAACTGCTTTATACCTGATAGGTTTGATGATGGATATGGGTTGAGTATAGAATCGTTTCAAAATATTGTTGAAAAGGATGTTCAGCTTGTAATAACAACTGATTGTGGAATTAATTCTGTGCAAGAAGTTGAATTTTTAAAGCAAAACGGAATAGATACTATTATAACTGATCATCACAAGTCTATGGGAGTCCTTCCTGATGCAGAGGCAGTTATTTGTTGTACTAGAACTGATAATACATATCCATATAAAAATTTATCCGGTGCTGGAGTTGCATTTAAATTAACAGAAGCTATTAGTAATTTTCTTAAAATTGAAAAAAAGGATAAAAATCTACTTGTTTTGGCCGCGCTTGGTACAGTTGCAGACATAGTTAAATTAGATGGGGAAAATAGAATCATAGTAAGCAGTGGATTAAAAATGATTCAAAGTGGGTTAAACATGGGAATTGATGCAATTCTAAATATATCAGCAGTTAAAAGAGAAAATACTGATACATATACACTGGGTTTTGTTGTTGGTCCTCATATAAATGCAGCTGGAAGAATGGGCAAGGCAAATCTGGCATTGGAATTACTTTTATGTGATGATATTGCAAGAGCAGAAAAATTAGCAAATGATCTAACCTTGCTTAATAATAAACGAAAAAATATCCAGGATAAGATTTTTGAGAAAATTCTTGAACAACTAGTAAATAATCCTAGTATTAGTAATATGCCTGTAATAGTTGCAGGTGGTGAAAACTATAATAAAGGAGTAATAGGAATCGTTGCATCGAAGATAAGTGGTATTTATAAAAAACCAACAATCATTTACTCAATAAAAAATGGAGTTGCCGTTGGTTCCGGTAGGAGCAATGGTGATTTTTCATTAATAGAATCTTTGGTATATTGTGATGAAATATTGGATAAGTACGGAGGTCATAAAAATGGAGCCGGATTATCTTTAAATGCAGAGAAGATTGAAGTGTTCAGGGAGAAGCTTGCGGAATTTGCCTATAAGAATAATTTTACTAATTCGAGCGATAATAGTCTTTTAGTTGATTGTGATATAAGTACCAATGAATTGAATTTTGAATTTGTCGATAACCTTCTTTCTTTAGAGCCTTTTGGATTCGGAAATCCTAAACCAATATTTTCACTTAAAAATGCTGAATTGAGTGAATACAGACGAATTGGAGCTAATGGGAAACATTTAAGTTTTACATTTAAAAAAAATGGATTATTCACAAAAGCTGTATGTTTTAATTCTTCAGAATATGAACCATTGCTTTTTTTAGGAGAAAAATATAATTTAGCTTTTAATGCCGATATAAATAATTTCAAAGGCCAAAAAAGTATGCAGCTTATGTTAAAGGATATTACCTTAAGTATTTCTGATAAAAAATCAATTAATATAATGATTGTTAGACTTTTAGCTCATATGATAAAATATAAGAAAAGTATTATAGCCGGTAGAGATATAAAACTACTATCAGGAGAATTATTTAAACTGGGAATGCCGACAGCCGCAGAAGAATTACTTATTAATACTTCGAATTATAAAATTAATCGGGAAGATGTTTCAGTTGTTTTTACAAAAGTAAAACAATTCAAATGTAATCAAGTCATAGATATAAGGGATATTTCAAATGAGATAGGTATCGAAAAGTTAGCTTTGGGAATTGAAGTATTAATAGAACTTGGAATTTTAAAATTTGCCCCTACGGGTATGTATACATACATGGTATATGAAGATTTCTCGAGACAGAAAAAAAATCTTGTTAATTCTGCAGTTTACAGGGTTTTTAGTGAAAAAGAAGGTTAATATGGATAACAGTTTCAAAGAGCTGATTGAAAAAATAAAATCATATAATCCAAATTCAAATTTTGAATTAATTGAAAAAGCTTATGCTGTTGCAGTTAAGTATCATGAAGGACAAATGCGTCTTTCAGGGGAAGAATTTGTAAAGCATCCACTTGAAGTTGCTAAAATTCTTGCGGACCTGGAATTAAATTCAAAAACCATAGCAGCAGGAATAATGCATGATGTTATAGAAGATACAGAAGCTGAATATGAAGAAATTGAAAATCTATTCGGAAAAGAAATTGCTGATATGGTTGAAGGTGTCAGCAAACTATCAAAACTCACCCTTGACACAAGGAAAGAGCAGCAGGTTGAAAGCCTCAGAAAGATGCTCATGGCGATGTCCAAAGATATCCGTGTCATAATAATAAAATTATCTGACAGACTTCATAATATGAGAACACTGAAACATGTATCAAGAGAAAAGCAGATTGAAAAAGCTACTGAAACAATGGAAATTTACGCTCCTATTGCGCATAGGCTTGGTATGTCTGCTTTTAAATGGGAACTTGAAGACCTTTCTTTTAGATATTTGTATCCTGATGAATACAAAAAAATTGTAAAACAAATAGCAGCCAAGAGAAAAGAAAGAGAAGAATATATAGCTCTTATTCTTAAAGATATCAAGGTTAATCTTGATGGCAAAGATATTGAAGGTGTGATTGATGGGCGTGTAAAGCATCTGTATAGTATTTATATTAAAATGAAAAGGCAGAATACAACCATTGAGCAGGTATTTGATCTATTTGCAGTAAGAATTATTGTTGACTCAATAAAAGACTGCTATGCTGCTCTAGGGATGATCCATGAACTATTTAGACCTGTTCCGGGTAGGTTTAAGGACTATATTGCAATGCCGAAACAAAATATGTATCAATCTCTTCATACCACGTTAATAGGTGCAAAGGGGCAACCTTTCGAGGTACAGATAAGAACACATGAGATGCATAGGATTGCTGAATATGGTATAGCAGCTCATTGGAAGTATAAACAGGGAATCAACAAAGATGATGATATGGAAAGCAAACTTGCATGGTTAAGACAAATGATTGACTGGCAGAAGGACACTGCTGATGTTGACGAATTCTATGATAATCTGAAACTAGACCTATTTGCAGATGAAGTTTTTGTTTTTACTCCTAAGGGAGATGTAAAAACACTCCCGACCGGTTCTACTCCTATAGATTTTGCTTATTCTGTTCACAGCGCTGTTGGAAATAAAATGTCCGGTGCTAAAATCAATGGGAAAATTGTACCTATAAGTTATGTTTTGGAAAATGGTGACATTGTAGAAGTTATTACACTATCTTCATCAAAAGGACCTAGCAGAGATTGGCTTAAAATTGTAAAAAGTGCTCAGGCTAAAAATAAAATCAAACAGTATTTCAAAAAAGAACATAGAGAAGAAAATATTGAAAAGGGCAGGGAAATGGTTGAGCATGAGCTTAAACGACAAAGCATGGTATTCTCTGAGTTATTTAAATCAGAGTACTACGACGATATGCTGAAAAGGTATAATTTCAAGTCTCTTGATGATGCATTTGGTGCTGTTGGCTATTCAGGTATAACCGCAAATAAAATAATATCAAAAATTAAAGAAAGATATAGAAAAATTAACGGTAAAGATCCATCCGGAAAAGAAATAGAAAGTCAAAAAGAGAAAGTATCAACTGTAAATACAACTGATGAAAAGGGTATTATAGTTAAAGGAATTAACAACTGTCTTGTAACAATTGGAAGATGCTGTAATCCGGTTCCGGGTGATGAAATATCAGGATTCATTACCAGAGGCAGAGGTGTTACCATTCACAGAAGCGATTGTATAAATATTATTAATGATAAAAGCTTCAAAGAAAGAGAAATTGAAGTTGAATGGTCAAGAAACACATCAACTGACTATGCATCGGAGATAATAATCAAAGCATACGACAGAAACAATTTACTAAATGAAATTACAAATATTTTGAATGATTCAAAAACTCCAATGACATCAGTAGTGGGGAAGACCACAAAAGAGGGATTAGCAGTGATCAAACTCACTATCATAATTTCTGATAAAGACCAGCTTTCTGCTGTTATAAAGAAACTAAAAAGATTAAGCGGTGTTCTTGAAATTAACAGAACTAATCGAAAGGCAGGCAAAAAATGAGGGCTGTCGTTCAGCGAGTTAAATCAAGTAGTGTTTCTGTAAATGGAAAGTTAGTTGGATCAATCGGTATGGGTTTGAATGTACTTATTGCGGTTAAAACTGATGATGATAAAACTGATGCCGATTTTTTAATTAAAAAGATAATGCAGTTGCGCATATTTGAAGATGTTGACAATAAAATGAACTTGTCAATACAGGACATCGATGGTGAAATACTTCTAATTAGTCAATTTACTCTTTACGGAGACTGTAAAAAAGGTAATAGACCAAGTTATTCTAAAGGTGCTTCAGCAGAAAAAGCCAAAGAATTGTATCAATATTTTATTAATACAATAAAATCAAAATATTCTAATAAAATCGAGTGCGGACAATTTCAAGCGGACATGCTGGTTGATATACAAAACGATGGTCCGGTCACTTTAATTATTGAGAGTAAGGATAAAAAATGAAAAGACTTGAAATTAAACGATTCACCAGCAGAATGCTTGGTGCAAATACTTATGTTGTTTATGATAATGAGCAAGGAATTATAATTGACCCATGTACGAAAGTACATATAGTAAAAGAATTTTGTGATAAAAATAATATAAAAATTGATAAAATACTTCTAACTCACTGTCATATTGACCATATTCTCTATGTTAATGAGTATGTACAGCAGTTCTCTGCCAAAAGTGCAATTCATATAGATGGTAACAAATATATGATGGATAAAGAACTTAATGGTTCTAGGCTCTTTGGGATGAATAAAACATTTAAAAGTGCTGATATATTGCTTAATGATGGTGATTTTGTGTCAATCGGGGAATTTTCAGCAAAAATACTGGCTACTCCGGGACATTCGCCCGGGTCAATAGCAATATTTGCAGATAATTTTTTAGTCAGTGGAGATACTTTATTTAATATGTCTATCGGACGTTCAGATTTACCGGGAGGAAATCAAATAGATTTGGGACGATCACTGGTTAAGCTCATGGCTTTGCCGGATGATACTATTATTTACCCGGGGCACGGAACATTTTCAACAATTAAATTTGAGAGAGAAAACAATCCTTATCTCTAAATCGCTTCAGAATATACTGGTTTTAGACTAGTTTCATATGACAAAATTTATTGCTTTTGTTTGCGTAATCCATTATAATTTACACATACGAATGATAAACATTGGAGTTACAAATGAAAAAATACATTTTTGTTTTTATTGTAATAATGGTATTAGCTATAGGAGCCAGCGTTAGCGCTGATTCTTTTTTTGCTGAAATTTCAGGCGATAAAGTTCTAATGAGAAAGACAGCAGATGATGGAAGTGTGGAACTAAAATCTGTTGAAATTTACAATCTTGAAGATTATAAGTACTTTGGAATCCGTGCAATGACCGAAAGTGTCGGCGCTGAAGTATCCTGGGATGATTCAACTAAAACCGTTATAGTTAAGCATAACGATCTTGTAATATCATTAAAAAATAACAGTAGTGATATTTATATTAATGGAAACAAATTTAATTTCGGGTATCCAATAATAATTATTGATGGAAAAGCATATGCACCTCTTGAATTATATAAAGCATTTACCGGTGAACTAAAAACAACTTCAACGACAAGTAACACACCTACTATTACTGATTCAGAAACCGGTGAAGGTATTATAATTGAACATGGTGACGGTTCAGACAGAATAAAACTTATAGGAGCTGCATCTGATCTTATTCATGAATTCATGTTATCTAATCCCTATAGAATTGTTCTTGATTTTTCAGGAATTAATATTGAAGGGTCATTTTTAGATGGAGAAACTTATAGTCAAATTCGACATTTTAAGGGGTCAGACGGAATAACAAGAATTGTTTTCGACTTAAAAGATAATTTTAAGCACACAATAAATTATGAAGGCAATGATATTGTACTAACAATTTCCAATGATGGTTCTTTTGAAGAAACTCAGGAACTTGTGGAATTTAGAAATAACAGTGTAATCATAAATACAGGGGATTATAACGGATATAAAATCAGCAGAAGCACTGACCCATTTACTTTAATTGCTACAATTCCCTCAAAGCTTATTGATTCTCCATTTAAAATTGATATTGGGGGAGAATTCGTTAATGTAATTTCTTCTGAAATTAATGATAATATTACAATTATTAGCATAGAGCTTAATCAACAGTGTGCATTTGAACTTGAAAAACTTACAGATACTTTCATTATAGGTATTTATGCTCCGGTTGTTGATGGTGTAACTTACCATAATTCTATTGATAGACAATTTGTAGCCTTTGATTATATGACTGATCTGGAATCCATAAAGGAAATCTCTAATAAAGCTGACGAAATAATAATTACAGTTAATGATACAGATTCAAGAATTAAAGCCGGGCAGATTTATGTTAATGATGAGTATATTAAAAGTGTTTTTGTGTCAAAATCCGGAAATAATGCCATTATAAAAATTACAACAAAAGATACTAAATTTGGTAAAGCAGAAATTATTGACGGGCTTGCCACCGTGGTTTTATATGATAATGACTATAGTGATTTTCTAGTTGTTATATCAGCCGGACATGGCGGCAGTGATCCCGGGGCAATTGTAAATGGAGTATATGAATCGCATTTGAATCTTGATATTTCGGTAAAAATAAGAGAAGAGCTGGAAAATGCAGGAGTAAATATACGTATGCTGAGAACAGATGACACCTTTGTATCTCTTGATGATAGAACTAAAATAGCAAATAATCTTGGAGCAGACTTATTTATTTCAATTCACTGCAATACATTGGAAGATAATAGTTTTGAGGGTTTAATGACTTTAGTTCATTCAGGTTATATAAATTATAATAGTATTAATGGTAAAACAGCCGGAACAATAATTCATGAAGAAGTTATTACTGCGACAGGAGCAACTGACAGGGGAGTTCGCGACAGAGATAAGATAATAGTTTTGAAAGATACAGCAATGCCAGCTGTAGAGATAGAGTGTGGTTTTTTGACAAATCCATCTGAATTCGGTAAATTATTAGAAGATTCATATCAATGGAGCATTGCAAAAGGAACTGCCGAAGGTGTCCTGAAGGTTCTTGATTTGATGGACTGAAAATTTACTAAGGCGGATTAAGATTGAATAAATTCAAAAAAAATGGAAAAACAATTGCTATTTTACTTCTTATTACTGTGATTTTAGCACTGGCTGTATATGGTCTTGTATCTCTTATCGGGTCTATTTCTAAAACTGAGAAGCCCAATAATCATGATATTATTCCAAGTACTGGTTTACCCGGTGATACTACGGGATTACAAACTGTTCAGCCTGGTTCTTCTAACCTACCAAATAATACAAATAACCCAACAGAACAACCTTTACCAATAAAAAAAGAAATTTCTATTTCATTCAATTTAAATTCGTTATCAATTAAAAATATACATGAAAATTATACTATTAAAAATAGTACAGGTGAGAATAAATTACTTGTACATATTTCTGACAGTACCTGCAGCAATTTAGGCTTTTGGGAATTAGAAGCTTCTGATTATGCGGACGGATATTCTGTGCAAGAAGAAAAAGATGGAATTTCGATTACTGTTAACATTAATAAACCTTTTACCGTTACAGAGAAAATAAATGGTGAGGAGGTTATTTTACAGATTACTGAGCAGCAAAATACAAAAGTTATTGAATATAGAAATGATTTATCACGAACATATATGAATATTCACAAAGCTCGTTTATCAAGTGAATCTGATAGTTTTATTAAGAATTACACAGAAATATTTGATGAACATAATTTAATTTATACTATCACGATACCCAAAAATAAAATGCCAGATTTAATTGATGAAACAATTGTTTTGAATGACGGAATATTAAAATCTATTCAAATAGTTAATAGAAGCAATGATATACAACTCTTATTCAGAGTTTACGAGAAGATTATTATCTATCCAAATACCAGAGATTATGATGCAGCGTTTACTTTTATTACTAAGAAAATCGGAGATACCCCACTCATTGTAATTGATCCTGGTCATGGTGGTATGGACGGAGGTACTACCAATGCCGATGTGACCATTCTTGAAAAAAATATTGTATTAAATATGTGTGCAAAGATAACTGAAGACTTAATTGAAATGGGCTATGAGGTTATAAATCTAAGAGAAGAAGACATTTTTCTTGGCTTAATGGAAAGAACAGACATAGCAAATCTTGCGGAAGCAGATGCCATTGTAAGCGTTCATGTTAATTCATATACAGTAGAGCATGTTGAAGGCGCAACAAGTCTTTATAAGACATCTGCAGAGCTTGCCCAGGCAATTCAAAGCGGAGTTGTAAAAGAATCCGGAGCATATGACAGGGGTACGATTAAAATGATTGATTTGTCAATTCTCAATCGTGCAGAGATGGAAGCTGTTATAATTGAAACAGGCTTTATTACAAATAACGCCGAAGCCATACTGCTGAACACTATTGAATATCAGGAAAAAGTTGCTATAGGTATAGCAAATGGGATTAATAACTTTTTTGAAGGGAAATAAGAAATATGAATAATTCGAATTTACGCAAAGTCAAAATAACCAGGAACTACATAAAATATCCGGAAGGTTCAGTTTTAATTGAGTTTGGAGATACAAAAGTTTTATGTAATGCAAGCATTGAAGAGAGAGTTCCGCCTTTTAAAACTGGTTCTGGTGAAGGGTGGGTAACGGCTGAATATTCAATGCTACCTAGATCTACTAATACCAGAAACCGCAGAGATATTGATAAACTTAAGAAAAACAGCCGTTCTGTAGAAATTCAAAGGTTAATCGGCAGATCTCTTCGAGCAGCAGTTGATTTTAAAAGACTAGGCGAAAGAACAATAACAATTGACTGTGACGTATTACAGGCAGACGGGGGAACCAGAACAGCAGCGATAACCGGTGGGTTCGTTGCCTTATATGATGCTTGTGCTTCGTTAATGAAACAGAATTTAATATCAAAATTCCCATTAAAGTGTTATGTCGCTGCAATTAGTGTTGGTGTTGTTGAAAGTGAGATAATTACTGACCTCTGTTATGAGCAGGATAGCAATGCGGAAGTAGACATGAATGTTGTAATGACAAACGAGAATAACTTCATTGAAGTTCAAGGTACAGGCGAAAAAGGAACTTTTGATATTAAACAACTTAATGCATTGGTTAAAAATGCTTCAAAGGCCATAAAAAGGCTGCATATGCTGCAAAAGAAATCCCTTGGAACGGAGGCAGTATATCTTGAAGAAGAAATTGATAGCGGCAAGTAATAACGAAAATAAAATTTTAGAAATAAAATCTATTCTATCAGATACTAGTTTTAATGTATTATCATTAAAAGATGCCTGTATCAATGTAGAGCCTAAAGAAACCAGTACTAGTTTTGAAGGAAATGCCATTATTAAAGCACGTGCTACTGCTGCATTAACAGATCATATAGTAATTGCTGATGATTCAGGTTTGGAAGTTGATTGTCTAGATGGAGCACCAGGAGTTATTTCTAAACGTTTTGCAGGTATAAATTCTTCTGATAATGATAATAATCAGTATTTAATTAAAAAGCTTAAAAGATTGAATTTTAAACGATATCCCGCTAGGTTTGTTTGCGTAATTGCATTTATTGATGAAAATAGAAATGAAAAAACTTTCAAAGGAATTTGTGAAGGAGAAATTGTTATGGAACCTGCCGGAGATAATGGATTTGGCTATGATCCTTTTTTCTATATTTCTGAGCTTAATAAAACCATGGCGCAGTTAAATGATTCACAGAAAAATTCAATAAGTCATAGGGGAAATGCTCTCAAATTGCTTCATACATATTTAAAAGGAATAAATAAATGAGTTTTATTTTTCTATTTTTAACTTCATTAGCACTTTCACTTGATGCTTTTGCTGTTTCGATTTCTTGTGGAATAACACAAAGCGCCAAAACACATATTTCAAAATTTAAACTTGCGGTATTTTTTGGATTTTTTCAGGGAATGATGCCGGCAGCTGCATTTTTTCTATCAAATACATTAAAATTTAATCTTGGTAAATTTACCGGGCCGGTTGCGTTTATTATTCTTTTGGGTATTGGGATTCATATGATAAGAGAATCATTTAAGGCAGAAGAAGAATGTGGTTATGGGGATTTAACCATAAAAAGATTACTTCTTCTTTCTATAGCAACCAGCATAGATGCTTTTGCTACCGGTATTAGTTTTTCATTATTATCAATAAATATTTGGCCTGCAGTCATTTTGATAGCAATAATCACATTTTTCATGTCACTTGGGGGTGTTTATTTCGGCTGTAGAATTGGAGATAAGCTAAAAAATAGAGCTGAACTAACCGGTGGAATAATTCTTATACTAATAGGATTAAAAATTCTAATTGAAGGCTTAATTTAGCAATTGAATAATTGCATAATTCATTAAACCAATGTATTATTATACATAACTTGTATATTTATGGGGTGTTTATGAATTTTGGTGTAATTTCAAATAAATCAAAGGATCCGGATAAAAAACTTCTGGATTTAATCTGTAAAAAAATTGAAAAGAAAAACGGTAAGATTTTATTCTGTCTAGAAATGGACAAATATGATGATTTAAAGGGATTACCACTTAAAGAAACAGATATAATTATTTCTATGGGTGGTGATGGAACATTTTTAAATATTGCCCGTCAAACAGCAGAATATAATATTCCGATAATGGGAGTAAATACCGGTTCTCTTGGCTTTTTGTCTTCAACAGATATAAATGAAATTGACCCTTCGCTTGATATGATATTAGCAGACGAATATGTTATTGATGAAAGAATGATGATTTTAGCAGAAATTAAGGATAGCAAAGAGTCCAAAGAAAAATTCCATGCTTTAAACGATATTGTAATTGCACGTGGTTTATTATCCAGAATTGTTACTTTAAAAGTCTTTATTGACGATATATATGTAGATAGTTTTCCAGGCGATGGTATGATAGTTTCAACACCTACAGGTTCAACAGGGTATTCGCTATCTGCCGGTGGTCCGGTGATTGATCATGGAATGGATCTAATATTAATAACTCCGATATGTCCTCATATAATGCATGCCAAGTCATTTATTGCTAATTCAGAATCAATTATTAGAATTGAAGTTATGGAAGAAGGTAGTTATTCATGTAATTTAACCGCTGACGGTCAGATGGGACGTGAACTATATGGTGGAGATTCAATTTTTATAACAAAAAGTAATTTAAAGGTAAAAGTAATAAAATTTTCAGGGAGCGCTCTATTTAATACATTAAGAAATAAAATTTATTATAGGAATGGTAATAAAAATGAAACATAACAGGCATATTAAGATTCTATCAATAATTCATGATAGAGATGTACAAACTCAGGAAGAATTGGCTGATGCGTTAATAGATGAGGGATTTAATGTTACCCAAGCCACAGTATCAAGAGATATAAAAGATCTAAAACTAATAAAGGAAACCAATGAAAAAGGATTGTCAAGTTATAAAACAGGAAGAAATTTTAGTGATGTTATATCTGAAAGATTGATAATGGTTTTAAGACAATCTTATATAAGTTCTGATACTGCTCATAATATCCTTGTAGTTAGAACTTTACCAGGAATGGCTCAGGCAGCTGCTTCTGCAATTGATGCATATGATTTCAATAATCTTGTTGGAACAATAGCAGGAGATGATACAATATTTGTTGCTTTAAAAACCGAAGAAGATGCTTTTGGACTAATGGCTTTCCTTAATACTGAATTGAGGTAAAAAATTGCTTTTACAGATATCAATAACAAATTTCGCAATATTCAAAGATGCAGTATTTGAACCCGGAGATGGATATAATGCCGTAACAGGTGAATCCGGAGCAGGAAAATCTGTTATCGTTAATGCACTATCCTTGATTTGTGGTGTACGTGCTTATAAAGAAATGATAAGGACAGGAGAATCTGAAGCAACAATAGAAGCAGTATTTAGAATACCGAAAAGAAAAAAGAAGCTAGTAGAAGAAATACTCAATATAACGGATGAATTGCTTGTAATAACAAGAGAAATCCATAAAGACAAACCCTCTATTTGTAAAATTAATGGAAAAATAAGAAATCTTTCTCAAATCACAGAAATATCTTCTCTTTTTATTGATATTCATGGGCAATATGAAAACCAAACACTTATGAATATTGAAAACCATATAAAATATCTTGATGACTTTGCTAGTAAAAATCTTAGAACGGTATTAATAGACTATAAAAAATTATTAAAAGAGTATAATCGAGCAACAGATTCTATTTTATCAGTTTCAGGTGGCGAAGCCGAAAGAGAAAGAAACCGTCAGATCCTTGAATTTCAAATTGAAGAAATAGAATCTGCAAGATTAGAACGAATTAATGAAAAACAATTAATTGAGAGAAAAAACTTACTGGAAAATGCCGAAAAATACAGACAGTCAACAGGAGTAGCACTAAATATATTAGAAGGGGAAGGATTGTCTTTTACTGATAATCTAAGAAAAGCAATAAAGGAACTAGAAACTCTGCCTGACAACGAGAAATTAAAAAATATAATCAATAATATGAACGAATCTTTTTATCAGTTAGAGGATTCAACTTCTGAATTAAATAGATTTAATGAAATTATAGAATTCGATGATAAAGAATTTGAAGAAATACTAGATAAAATTGATAAATTAAATGATTTAAAGCGAAAATATGGTACAACACTAAATGAAGTTGTTGAATTTCACGATAAGGCATTATTGCAATTGAATAAAATAATAAATTTCAAAAAGGACTATGCTAAAAATCTTGAAAGGCTAAGTGATCTTGAAAATCAATTGATTACTCTTGATCGCAAATTAACTTCAATAAGGAAAACTTCATCAAAAATTTTAAAAGAGGCAATAATAAAAGAGCTTTTTGATATGGGAATGAAAGATTCTGTTATTGAAGTGAAATTTGAAAAGAATAATTATAAAAACAAACTTGGCTATACTAATTTTCCTTTAAATGGCCTTGATGAGTGTGAATTCTTAATATCACTTAATAAAGGGCTTGCTCCGGTAACACTGGGGAAAGTAGCTTCAGGCGGTGAAATGTCCAGAATTATGTTGTCTTTTAAGACAGTTTTCAGCTATAAAGATGATACAGAAACAGTTGTATTTGATGAAATCGATTCCGGAATTAGCGGGGAAGCATCTATAGCTGTGGCAGAAAAGTTAGAAAAACTATCGAAAGACAAACAGATAGTATGTATTACCCATCTACCACAAATTGCAGCAAGGGCTAAAAATCATTATATAATTAAAAAGAATTCAATTGGTAGCATAACTAAAGCAACTGTAAAAAAAGTTATTAAAGAAACAGAGAAAATTGATGTAATCGCCTCACTTACCGATGGTGAAAATATCACAGAAGAAGGAAGAAATCACGCTATAAAAATACTAAATGAAAACAAGAAGCACTTTAATTGAAATGATTTACTCTATATAATAGTTTAACGAGGGGGATCGGCCATGAAAAAAACAGAAATCAGATCTATTGTTGAAAAAAATATTGAAGATGTAAAAATTATTGATATTCATACTCATCTTTTTCCTGCGGGATTCGGTAAGCTTGCGTTATGGGGACCTGATGAGTTAATAACCTATCATTATCTTGTTGCTGAAGCTATAAGAGCAACTCATATTGGATATAATGATTTTTGGTCAATGTGTAAAACTGAACAGGCAGACTTTATTTTTAAATCATTATTCCTTGATAGAACGCCATTAAGTGAAGCCTGTAGGGGAGTTCTCACGACTTTCAGTGAGTTAGGAATCGATATTACAACATTGGATTTAAATTCATTTCGCGATTACTTTAAGAATTATACTGTTGATAAGTATATTAATAAGGTATTTGAGATTTCCGGAGTTGAAAAAGTTGTAATGACTAATGATCCTTTTGATAATACAGAAAAAACATATTGGGATAATGAATTAGGTAAAGATAGTAGATTTATTTCTTCGATAAGACTTGATACTCTTTTAAATGATTATCAGACAGCAAGATATGAACTAATAAAAATGGGATATAATGTTGGAAGAAGTCTTAATGGTATTGCTAAAAGCGAAATAAAAAGATTTCTTAGAGAGAAAATCATACAATCAAATGCAGTTTATATGGCTGTTTCATTACCTCCGGACTTTTTCATGCCCTCAAATTCAATCAGAGCTATACTAATTGAAGAATGTGTAATTCCTATAGCACGTGAAATGAATAAACCTATCGCACTTATGATTGGTGCTAAAAGAGGCGTCAATCCTGATCTTTATTTAGCTGGGGACAGTCTTGGTAACGGGAGTGTAGAGTCAGTGGAATATTTATGCAGAAAGTATCAAAAAACAAAATTTATGGTAACGATGTTGTCCAGAGAAAATCAACATGAACTTTGTGTAACGGCTAGAAAATTCAATAATCTATATCTATTCGGATGCTGGTGGTTTTTAAATACACCTCTATTTATAGAAGAAATTACCAGAATGCGTTTTGAATTATTAGGAACCACTTTTATGCCACAGCATTCTGATGCAAGAATTCTTGACCAATTAATATATAAATGGAAACATAGTAAAAAAATAATTTCAAAGGTGCTTATAGATAAATATGAGGACTTATATGATACAGGATGGCCTTTGAATGAGATGAATATTGAAAAGGATATTCAGAATCTGTTTGGAGAAAGTTTCACCGAATTCCTCAGGTTTGAATTATAAATAATTATGTATAAATTTCTGATATTTGATGCAGACCATACTTTGTTCGATTTTGAAAAAGCTGAAAAAACTGCAATTGAGAAAGTAATGATAGATTTTGGAATCACAAAAAACCCATCATTATTATTAGAATATAAAGAAATAAATCATGAGTTATGGAAAAAGTATGAAAAAAATAAAATTACACAGGAAGAAATTAAATTTGAACGCTTTAGGATCTTCTTTAATAAAATAGGATGTAATGCAGATTATAAACAAGGTGCTGAGAATTATCTGATATATCTTTCCCAGGGATGTGATTTACTTGATGGAGCTATGGATTTGATAATTAATTTAAAAAAAGACTTCAAGCTAGGGCTATTAACTAATGGTATATCAAGTGTACAACATCCACGGCTAAAGAATTCAGTATTAAATGGCATGTTTGATGCAATAGTAATTTCAGGTGATGTTGGAATTAGTAAACCGGATCCAAAGATTTTTCGAATATTAACTGATAAGGTTAACTTTCATGACAAGAAGCAGATGATAATGATAGGAGACAGCCTTACCTCTGACATGAAAGGTGGAATTAACTTCGGGATAGATACATGCTGGTATAATCCTAAGCAAAAGAGTAACCTAACCCCAATTATTCCTAGTTATGAAATTTCTGAGCTTGAAGAAATATATAAAATAATCGAATGAGGAAAAAAATATGAAAATTCTTGTTACAGGAGCTTTTGGGAATGTAGGGCTTTCCGTAATTAATGAATTAAATGGCAGAAACCATGAGATTCAAATACTTGACATCAAAAATAGTAAAAATAAAAAACAGGCAAGGTTATTAAAAAAGACTTATCAAAAGCTTTTTTGGGGAGATATTAGAAATATAGATACTGTTAAGGAAGCTATTTTAGACTGTGATTGCGTTATACACTTAGCAGCATTAGTTCCTCCTAAAAGTGAATTAAATGAGAGTTTATGTAACGAAATAAATGTAGAAGGTACAAATAATTTATTGGAAGCAATTCATGAGCAGGGCAATAAAGTAGCGATTGTTTATATCTCATCAGCAAGCACAATGGGTCCGACTCAAAGTAAAATTCCGCCTGTAGTTACAAGTGATACTCCGAATCCTGTTACATATTATACGATATCAAAAATAAATGCTGAAAATTATATTACTAATTCAAAAACTAATTACTGTATTTTACGATTGGCAAGCGTGTTGGATTCTGCATCTGATTATTCTGATGATTTACTTAAATTATTATTTGAGTTTCCCTTGGATTGTCGAAATGAAATTATTTTAGATAGTGATGCAGCTGTAGCAATTGTTTCTGCTTCAGAGAAACTTGTTAATACTAATGAAATTAATAGTGAAATGTATTTTATCGGGGGCGGAAAAGAAAATGGATGCCAGATTAATAATAAAAAAATGATTAAAAGTATGTTTGAAGCTATGGGTATTGGTATGTTGTCTGAAAATTGTTTTATTAAGGATAATTCGCTATTTTCAATGGACTGGTACGATACAGAAGAAAGCAATAAAATTCTTGATTACCAAATACATACATTCAGTGATTATTTAGATATATTGAAGAGTAAAACTGAAAGCGGCGGATTCTTTGTTAAATATATGGCTCCTAAATTAAAGAAAACAATGGAGCTTCAATCACCATATTTGGGAAAGTCGTCAGAGGAGAAATAATATGCCATATATTGAACTACCCGCCAATGAATTGGCAGGATTCCTGGTCGATAGACCTACCGTGGTCTAAGCTTACCCAGGCTACCTCCGCTGTCCCTGCGGTTCTTTTCTTACCCGAC
>Ga0307989_1000599_pt1 | contig 22673 bp, 22 predicted proteins | sample EllFjometagen185_FD_203164 | JGI IMG/M metagenome (GOLD analysis project Ga0307989, IMG submission 203164) | Marine microbial communities from Ellis Fjord, Antarctic Ocean - #185 | ecosystem: Environmental > Aquatic > Marine > Unclassified | place: Southern Ocean | collected 2014-10-08 | reverse complement strand
GCCATGAAAAACGAAAGATGCATGTATTGTGGTAACTGCTATACCATGTGTCCTTCAATGCCTCTGGCTGATACAGAAGGTGATGGTATCGTTCTTATGGCGGGTGGTAAAGTTTCCAACAGAATTTCCGATCCTAAATTTTCTAAAGTTGTTGTGGGTTTCCTTCCCAATGAAATGCCAAGATGGCCTTCCATGACAGATGCAATTAACAAAATGGTTAATGCATATTCAAATGGTGCCAATAAATACGAACGTCTTGGTGACTGGGCAGATAGAATCGGATGGGAAAAATTCTTTGAGGTATGTGAGCTTGAATTCACTCATCACCTGATTGATGATTTCCGTCAGCAGGCATACATGAGCTGGCGTCAGTCAACTCAGTTTAAATTCTAAGAAGATTTTTTGAATAATATCTTTTTATAAAGTAGTTTTCAGCCGGAGTGTAATTTGCACTCCGGCTGATATATTTGATTTCAAAGGAGTATGACAATGAGTGATCTTCTTGATAATAAGGAAGCTGCAACTAAAGCGGTTGTGGATTTTATGACAAAAAAATCCAAAAGCAAAACCAAATTTTATTTCAAAGATTTTTATAAACTTTTTCCAGATGACAAACCAAGAATGATTAAAAAAGTTATTAATAAATTGGTTGTAGAAGAAATTCTTGAATACTGGTCTTCCGGAAGTACAACCATGTATGGACTGAAAGGCTCCGGGATCCAGCATTCGTCTGAAAAAGAAGAATAAGAATTTTAGATAAAAAGCGTTTAAAGTTCCCATGCAAAAGCCAATGAAAAAGCCAGTGGATAGAATTGGTAAAAAAGTACCGGGAATAGTAATTGCCGGCCTTAGAGGGGGATCAGGAAAAACCATTATCTCTCTCGGGATTACCGCTGCATGGAAACAAAAAGGCTTTAGGGTCTCCCCATTTAAAAAAGGGCCTGATTATATTGATGCCGGTTGGCTTTCAAAAGCAGCCGGCCGTCCCTGCTATAATCTGGACACCTTTCTTTGTATCCCTCCTATTGTAAAACAATCCTATAAAGAGAACTCGATACATTCTGATATTGCAGTTGTGGAAGGCAATCGGGGCCTTTATGACGGCATTGATACAGATGGATCTACTTCCACTGCAGAGCTTGCAAAGCTCTTAAATTTACCGGTTCTGCTTGTCTTAGACTGTAGCAAAAGCACCAGAACAATGGCGGCTTTGCTTATGGGATGTATGAATTTTGATCCTGACACGAAAATATGTGGTGTTATTCTTAACCGTGTGGCAGGTAAAAGACATGAAGGAAAAGTTCGGATAAATATAGAAAAGTTTTGTAATATTCCAGTATTTGGGGCTATCCCAAAATTAAAGGCTCAGGATTTTCCAGAAAGACATATGGGCCTTGTCACATCAGAGGAACATGCCTTTTCCCAAAAAGCTATCAATGCTGCTTTAAATGTTGCCAAAGATAACATTAATCTGGATGTACTTTACAAGGCCGTAATAAGTGAATGCCCAATAACCGATTCTGAGGCAATATCACAATTTAACTCCTCAGAAGAAAAATTAAAAAAATATGAGCCTGTTACAATTGGTATTGTGCGAGACTCTGCGTTTCAATTTTATTATCCGGACAATATTGATGCCTTAAAAAATTTGGGCGCTAAAATTGTTTTTATAAGCCCTTTGATAGAGGAATGCATACCAGATGTTCATGCCATATATATGGGAGGAGGTTTTCCTGAAACCCATGCGGCACAGCTATCTCAAAACAAGATTTTTAGGGAAAATCTGAGGAGACTCTCTCAAAAAGGACTTCCAATTTATGCTGAATGCGGGGGCCTGATATTTTTAGGTCAAAGTATTAAGTTAAGTGAGCAGGAATATCCCATGACCGGAATTTTACCCATCAAATTCGGGCTGTCTAACCGCCCGCAGGGTCACGGGTACACCAGGGTTGAAGTTGTTAATGATAACCCGTTTTTTAAAAAAGGTGAAACACTAAAAGGGCACGAATTCAGATATTCCAGTATATTGAATATTGATTATCAGGATCATGAAATGGCTTTTAAAATGGAGCGGGGAAAAGGTATTCTTGACAAAAAGGATGGTTTTTTTAAACAGAATACTTTTGGGACCTACACACATATTCACGCCCTTGGCAGCCCATCCTGGGCGCCTGCTTTGATCAAAAAGGCAAGAGCCTTCAAAACTTCCCAGGGCTGATTTATATTTTTAATATCTATTGTATTCAAATCAAAAAAAGAGGTTTTCCAAATTATTGGAAAACCTCTTTTAATGCGTATTTGAATTTATAAAAACCTTATTTCTTTTTCTTAGTAGAGATGTGGCACTTACCGCAGGAATAGGGAGCTGGACCCTTTGTTCCTTTAGGATTGCCTGCCTTTATATTAATCTGTTTATGACATGTTTTACAATTTTGATGCATGGCATTTTGATGAAGCATAATGTCTTTTTTGTTCTTTTTATCTTTTTTGAATTTGTTATGGCATTCGCTACATTTCTGGACATTATCACCGATTTTTAGATCTAAAGGCTTGTTGTCCTTGTCATGGTGGCATTCGCCACATGAGATTTTGTGTTCTTCCATATGCTTTTTGTGGGTGAATGCCAGTGATTTGAATTTTGGAGCACGCTTTTTGGGTTTTTTGTAACCAGGATCTTCCAGAATTAAATTATCTTTGACTTCTGTTCCAGCATAAAGACCCGTTGCAACAAAAATCACAGCAATTCCCGTAGCCAAAAGCAGAGTCAGTAATTTTTTGTTCATAATCTAGTCTACTCCTTTAATTAGTAAGAATTTATTCTATATATCAGTGATTGTTCCATATCACTGAATGTTTCCTTAAAATTTTATTAAGTTTTTACACCTAGGAGTATTGAAATGTCAACTATAAAAGACTATTTGGTTTACCGCTTTTTAATCTTGGGTTTTTGCGTCTGCCTTTGATTCGATATCTTCGTCTTCTGCAGAATTTTGTTCATCTTCAGCATCAACTTCTTCGGCCTTTTTTTTCCCGAACACCCTGGCGCCGACGATGCTGATTTCATAAAGAACCATAAGGGGCAGGGCCATCATAATCTGGGTGACTACATCAGGCGGTGTGATAATTGCCGCACCAACAAAGAAAAGCAATAACGCATATTTTCTATTCTTTTTTAAAAAGGGGACGGTAACCAGTCCCATCCTGGCCATAAAAGTCAAGACCAAAGGCAGTTCAAAAACAAAACCAAAGGCCAGAAGCATTTTTGAGGAAAATGCAAGATATTCCTTCATGGATGGCATGGCAGATATGGTATCTGTGGCAAACCCTAAAAAGAATTTAAATCCATAGGGAAAAACAACAAAATATCCAAAAGACGAGCCAACAAGAAAGAAAAAAACCGAGAGTACTACAATGGGTAAAATATATTTTTTTTCAGTTCTGTAGAGACCTGGAGATACAAACATCCAGAATTCATAAAAAAGGACAGGTGTAGCAAGAATAACTCCCGCTAGCAGGGATACTTTAAGATAGGTAAAAAATGCTTCAGGAAGACCGGTAAAAATCATCTTGGCGTTTCCTATTTCACCCATGGCAGTAACCAGGGGAGCATTCAAAATTTCAAATAATTTTTCTTTAAAAGAATAAGCAGCCACAAAACCTATGGTGACTGCAATAAAGGAACGGACCAGTCTATCTCTCAATTCACCCAGATGTTCAGTAAAAGGGCTTTTGTTTTTATTGCTCATTATTTATCGATCTTATCGTCTTCTGATGTGTTCTTAGTTTTGTCTGAATTGTCATTGTCTAAATTGTCATTGTCTAAAGGATCGTCTTCAATATTATCCGAGACTTTTTTACCAAGATCCTGAAAACGGCTTTCCTCTTGATCTGTATCAGCTTTCTCTTGGTCCGGGGCAGTTGTGTCCCCTTGATCTGTATTATCGGTCTCGCTTTGACCTGAAGTCTCTTGATCTGAAGTATCTTGGTCTGGGGCATCAGGATTATCTTTTGAAGGAGGGTCTGTTAGAATTTTACTAAGATCTGCGTTAGGAATGTCTACCCCGCTTTTAAATTCTTTAACAGTGGTTTCCACATCAATACTGCGTTTAAAATCCTGGGCTGAACGTTTGAATTCTCCCATGGCACGGCCCAGAGTTTTGGCAAGGTCAGGCAGCTTTTTGGGTCCTATAACAATGAGGGCTATTGCAAGAATCATTAAAATTTCGGGCATTCCAAGGCCAAACATTTTTTATATTAACTCCTTTGATGAAAATTACTAAAATTAATTAGGCTTGTAGTTTTACACTGAATGCCTGCAAAGTGTCAAGAAAGATAGATTGTGAAGCAAAATAAACTATTTTGGTCTCTGCCTGTAAGGCTTGTGCTTTCCTTTAAAGGGTTTTTTAACTTTAGTTATTGGTTTTGAATAATATTTTTTCAAGGGCTTTGGAAGCGGTTTATCCAAAACTTCAGACGGATACTCACATTCGATTTTATTTCCCAGCACCTCTTCAATTTTTGGTATAAAAAATGAACTCATTTCATCGGCAAAACTGATGGAAATCCCTTTTGCTCCAGCCCGGCCCGTTCTTCCGATTCGATGAATATAATGTTCAGCTTCATAGGGAAGATCGTAGTTAATGACATGACTTATGTCTTCAATGTGCAGTCCACGGGCAGCTACGTCCGTTGCAACTAAAATATTGATTCTGCCATTTTTAAAATTATCCAGAACTTTAAACCGTTTGTCCTGGGAGATGTCTCCTGAAAGCACACTGCATTTTTGTCCATATCTTTCAAGTTTTTCCGACAGGATTCGAGCAGTATCTTTACGGTTTACAAATAAGAGTACCCGTTGCAGTTGTTCACTGTTTATGAGGTTATAGACATGTTTGAATTTGTCTTTTTCAGTTGAAAGGTAAACAATCTGTTGGATGCTGTCAGCTGCTGCCTGCTCATTTTCTATTTCTATTTGAACGGCATCCTGCGTGGACCAGCTTTGTGCCAGCCTCAAAACTTCCGGGGTTAAAGTAGCTGAAAAGAAAAGGGTTTGTCGATTTTTTTTGTGGGGTGTTTTTAAAATGATTTTGCGGACATCTGGAATAAATCCCATATCCAGCATTCGATCGGCCTCATCAAGGACAACGATTTCAACCTTGGAAGGATTTATTAATCCTTTCCCCATAAAATCAATGAGACGTCCGGGAGTTGCAACAATAACATCAACGGGTCTTTGTTTAAGCATGACCTGTTGTTGTTTATAACCTGTTCCGCCAAAGATGGCTATAATTCTTAAATTAGTATGTTTGGCAAGATCCTTGAAATCCTTTTCAATCTGGTAAACCAGCTCTCTTGTGGGCGCAAGAATTAAAGCTCTTGGGGTTCCATTTCTGTTTTTAAAGGGCTTTTTTATAAATGCTGTTAGAATAGTGATAATAAAGCTTGCGCTTTTGCCTGTACCTGTCTGTGCTTTTGCCGTTGCATCTTTTCCTTTCAACGTGTGCGGCAAAAGTTTTGCCTGTATAGGGGTACAATAGTTGAATTTCAAATCTGCAACCGCATGCAGAACATTTGTGGGCAGATTAAAATCATGAAATCTTGTCTCCCCCTGTTTTTGTTCCACCGGGAAATCATGGAGTGACCATTTTTTATTCTTAGGTGTTACAGACTTTTTTATTGGCCTTTTGATTTCGGGTCTGGACGGTGCTGGGGCAATAGGTGATTTTGTTTGACGCTTTTTGCTAAAAAGCGTTTTTAAAAATAGGATAAATTGTTTCAATCGTTACTTTCTTTTTTGGGTTAAAATATTAACTATGATCTGATATCAATGATTTTTAACAGACAGACAGCTATTTGTGAAGCTAAAATTGCGAAAATTTGATTTTATCCTCCGGCAACCAGGGGAAGCAATTGAATTTTCGAATTGTCAGGGATGATTGTTTCAGCAAATTTAGGGCTTGAAACAAGCCTGCCGTTTAAGCGAACAACGGAACAGAATTCAACATTTTCAAGTGTTGCCAAAAGAGATGCCATGGTCAGGTTTTTAGACCATGGCATTTTTTTCTCATCCACTTCTATCATAAATTATTCCACACCATTTTTCTTTAGAACCTCAAGAACTTCAGGAAAATCAATGCCAAGACGGTTAACTGTCTCAACTGTGGGGATGCCGTTATTGTTCCACCCGCGCCGTTTATATACTGCATTTTTAAGCAGTTCATACTGTTCTTCTCTTTTTTGTCTTAAGACAGCAACTTTTTCTTTGGAATCCATGTTGCTTATATCCAGCTCGTATTTTTCTTTGAGCTGTTCATCATATCGTTCCTGTCTTGACTCATACTCTTCAACAGTCACAGGTCCGACCGCCCTATATGGTAGTGTGTCATGCTCTCTTGTCCCAAAGCCCATTTTCAGGTTGAAAATTCTCTGGAAATTATAAACTGCCTCACTCATGGAAATGAGATCCTCGGGACTGGATTTTCTGCCGGTAACAGCAGAAAAAAAATCTGCATACCAACCCAAATGCTTGGCAACCTTAGCAGGTTCAGAAGTATTTTTATTGTCTTCAGGAATAATATCGTTCCAGGGAAGTTTGCAAAGTCCGCAAAGACCGAACCAGGTTCTGAACATTGGGAACCAGTGAAGTGCTTCAGCTTTATCCTCAAATGTCGGCATGAAATTGTGAACCATATCAAGGAAGATGAGCCAGGCTTCATCATGCTGGGGTCCTTTTAAAGCAAGTCCATATCCACCCTGCTGGGCAAGGGATTCTTTGGTCATGTATTCGGAAAATTCAAGGCCCTTGGATTCCATTCCAATATCCTGCATAAAGGCCATGTCAGCTCCAAAGTCTTTTGCAAAGATTTGTTTCATTTGTCTGATACCTTTGCCTACAATGGCACCAAACCCTTCACCTCTTGCCATTTGGTGGATGATTTCAAGGGCGTTAAAGCGATTGCCGAAACTCAAATCCATCCCGCCGGTATGATCGAGTGTTATCAGCTTGTTTTCAAAACATTCCATAACAAATGCAAGGGAGGTTCCCACGGAAATGGTATCCATACCATAAGCATCGCAATAAAAATTAATTTCTATAATGGTATGGGCATCAAAAATACCCAGGCTGGAACCGCAACCAGCCACTGTTTCATACTCAGGTCCGTCCACAAATACTTTTTTACCACTATAGGGGCCTGTAAATGGTGAAAAGTCCTTTACTCCATGTGAGCAGGCAACGGTACAGCCTTTCCAGCAACCATCAAAACCCTTGTCAAAAATATGTTCGTATACTTCTTCTCCAATGACACGACTTTCCGGATGTGAACCAAATTTGAAGTTATGAACGGGCAGGCAGTCATGATCATTCATAATAGGTACAAGGTGGGTGGTCCCCACCAGGGACATCCTGTTTTGTTTTGGATCAAGTTCTCTTATCTCTTTTGAGTGTGATTTGGTGACCAGTTTAAGAGCGTCAAGATCAGCAGGGTTATTGGATTTCATAGAAATAGCACCAAATCTTGCCACAATGGCTTTGACTTTTTTGTCGGCAAAAACAGTGCCTATACCACCGCGCCCGGCTTGTTTGTATCTGACTCTTTTACGCCCGGCATCCCACCAGGAAAAATTAAGACAGCCAAAATTTGTGTGCTCTGCACCGGGACCTGCTGTGACAACGGAAACGTTGACAGGTTTGTCCACATCAAAATGTCTGGTTAAAACATCTGAAAGCTCATAGGAATCTGTTGGAAGATTGTTGGCTTCTAAAATTTTAATTTTATTTTCAATACCGTCAATGAAAATAATGGTATCTTTTTTTGCTTTACCATCGACCTGGATTACATCAAATCCGGAAAACTTTTTATAGGGTCCAAAATATCCGCCGACATTTGAATCAATGGGGGCACCGGTTAAGGGAGAAATAGAAGTAACAATGCTTTTTCCACCACCTGGGTATCCGGGAGTTCCGCCAAGGGGGCCCGATGAAATACATATGGTGTTTTCAGGATCATTCCACTTGGTACTGGCTTTAACTGCATTCCACATCAACCAGAGATCATACCCTTTGCCTCCGATAAACTTGTTTTTTATTCGTTCTTCGATGGGACTTATTGTGATTTTATTTGCATCAAGGTTAACGCGGAGAGATTTGTCTGTATAGCCCTTTTTTATTTCTGCCCGTTCATAAGAAATGCACTTGATTTCTTTAAGATTGATTTTATCCATCATATGACTCCTTCAAGTAAAATATAGTTGTATTTGCTTTTTAGTACATCAATTTATATCATAATTTATCTTTTAACAATATAAGGACCGCAAATTTCATCTGCGATCCTATTTGACATATAAATTTACATTCAATCGAATAAATTTTAAAATGGTTGGACCATTAATAGTATAACCGCTTGAAGATGTCAATAAATGAGACCAAATATTTAAACAGTTAAATATGCAAAAATACTTGACTTTTCATACTATCCATAGTTAATCAAAGCAGTGAAAGGGTCGAAATTATTGAAAAAGGTGTATAAATGCTCATACTAGCAAATTTTTTTGAAGCCATAGCTGTTGTCCTGGATTATGCGCTTTCGTTTTATATGTGGATTGTTATTGCAGGGGCAGTTCTGTCATGGGTGAGCCCCGACCCTTACAACCCTATTGTCAGGTTTATTAACAGGGCCACCGAGCCTGTTTTTCATCAAATCAGAAAGAGGCTTCCCGTGAATCTCGGGGGGCTTGATATATCTCCTATTATAGTGATTTTAGCTATAATTTTTCTTCAGACTTTTGTTGTGAACAGCCTTCATGGGCTGGCTCGCACAATTGGACAATAAAAAGCGAGGTATTCTTATGGGCATAACACCAATGGTTGTTAAACAAAAAGAGTTCACAACAAGATTCAGAGGGTTTGACGTTCAGGAAGTAGATTATTTTCTTGAAGATGTGGGGAGCGAACTTGAAGATCTGAATCATTCAATTCAAAGGCTACAAGAAGAAAATCACAGGATGAATCTGGAGAATCAAGGCTATAGAAAAAGAGAAAATTCTATGAAAAATGCCATGATCCAATCCCAGAAAGTCCTGGATCAGATGAAAGAAAATGCTAAAAAATCTTCGCAGCTGATTATTGCCAATGCTGAAGTTGAAGCGGAAAAAATATTAAATAGAACCCATAAGAGGCTTTCACAACTTCATAGTGATATAATTGAGCTGAAACGTCAACGAATTCAGCTTGAAATGCAAATCAGTGCCGTACTTGAATCCCATTCAAAAATGCTTGAGATGACAAAGGAAGAAAATAAGGTTGCAGACGAAACCGATTCTACCTTAAGATTTATCAAACAGGCATAAATTTTTCAATCGAGTAAAAAGTTAAAAGGGTATTGTAAATGGCTGAAATTGATGCTTTTTTTAAGTTGATGCACGAACAAGGCGCTTCCGACCTCCACCTGTCCTCGGGCCAGCAGCCTGCATTAAGGCTTAATGGCGATATTGAGCGTATAAAATATGAAGTTTTGGGCAGCGATAAACTGCGGGGATTATTATATGAAATAACCTCACAGGAAAAAATTAAAATTTTTGAAGAAACCGGGGATGTCGATTTCGGCTATGAAATTCCAGGCATGGCCAGATACAGGGCAAATTATTTTATGCAGAAAAGCGGTGTCTCTGCAGTTTTCCGAGAGATCCCGTCTAAAATACTTACTGTAGAGCAATTAGGGCTTCCTTCTGTTATATCAAAACTGGCCGAACTTCCAAGAGGGCTGGTTCTTGTTACCGGGCCTACGGGTTCTGGTAAATCAACTACTTTAGCCGCAATTATAGACCAGGCAAACCGAGTCAGGAAAGATCATATTATTACGGTTGAAGATCCTATTGAATTTGTACATAGAAGTCAGAAATGTATTGTGAGTCACAGGGAAGTAGGGCTGCATACACAGACATTTTCGTCCGCCTTAAGAGGGGCTTTGCGTGAAGACCCCGACATTATCCTTGTGGGGGAATTAAGAGATCTTGAAACCATTTCACTTGCCATAGAGGCTGCATCAACAGGGCATCTGGTATTTGGAACTCTGCATACATCCAGCGCCGCTAAAACCGTTGATAGAATTGTTGAAGTCTTTCCTTCTTCTGAACAGGCTCAGATACGGTCAACATTATCCGATGGGTTAAGGGCTATTGTGGCCCAGACATTATTTAAAAGAGTTGATAAAAAAGGCAGATGTGCTGCCATGGAAATTCTTGTGGCAACGCCGGCTGTGAGAAATCTTATCCGGGAAGGCAAAACACACCAGATCCCTTCCATGATTCAGACAGGGAAACAATACGGGATGCAATTGCTGGATGATGCTATCATGCAATTGTACAAAAAAGGATGGATCAGTCCTGATGAGGCTTATAACAAGGCAAATGCTAAAGCTTTGTTCAGGCCTTTCCTAAAAAGTCCGCCCACTGATTTTACAGAAGCTTAAAGCTTTTTATAATTATCTGGTTTTTATTTTAGAAAATTCATTATTTTGTAAAATGGTACTCTGTTTTTTAAATTAAAATTAAAAGGAAGGTGGCGTGAAAAAGCAGCAGATTGACCATATACTTTCCAAAATGTTGGACTCCCATGACAATGTTTCAGACTTGAATCTTACGCCCGGCAAACCATTGCAGGTTGAAAGTTCAGGTGAGTTGGTTGCAGTGGACATAGAACCCGAGTTTAAAGCATTAACACCATTTCAAACTGAAATTTTTTCTTTAAATTTGATAAATAACAATCGTAAATTAATCGAAACTCTTATCAGGGAAGGGTCTTGTGACTTTTCTTATCAACTTGGGAGCAAGGCACGCTTCAGGGGTAATATTTTTTCCAGATCAGGCAAGTATTCCATTGTCCTGCGAAAACTTGAGACAAAAATTCCCACTATTGAAGAACTGGATCTGCCCACGGCATTTCACAAAATGGCAGAAGAGAAAAACGGTATTATTTTTGTTACAGGTGCAACGGGTTCCGGGAAAACAACTTCTCTTGCAGCCTTGCTGGATAAAATTAATGAAAAAAAATCGGTTCATGTGATCACCCTTGAAGACCCCATTGAATATATACATTCTCAGAAAAAAGCCACCTTTAACCAGCGGGAACTGGGAGCGGATTTTGATACATTTGCAACGGGTTTAAGAGCTGCATTGCGCCAAGCACCAAAAGTTATTTTATTGGGTGAGATGAGAGACAGGGAAACCGTGGAAATAGGCCTTTCTGCTGCTGAAACAGGGCATCTTGTTCTGTCAACATTGCATACTTCAGATGCCGGCCAAACCATTAACCGTGTTTTAGGGATGTTTCACACGGAAGAAGAAAAACAGATTAGAATTCGTCTGGCAGATACCATCAAGTGGCTTGCTTCCCAGAGATTGTTGCCAAAGGATGGAGGCGGAAGGGTGGCGGCCTTTGAAATTATTGGCACAAATTTGAGAGTAAAAGATTCCATCCTTAATGGAGAATCAGAGGGCAAGACCTTCAGCGACATTATCACTGCGGGTAAGACCCAGGGTATGGTTTCTTTTGATGATTATATCCTTTCGCTTTTTGAAAAGGAAGATATCAGTGAAAATACAGCAACCTCATATGCAACGCGCAAGGATATTGTGGGTCGAGGACTTGATTCGATAAAAAGCGCAAGAGGTGAGGCCACTTCAAAGATTGATTCATTGGAAATTGATCATGGATATCAAGGAATGTAAGATATGAATGTGACATGCCATAATTGTAATACAAAATTAGCTATTCCGGATGATAAAATTCCCAGAGACAAAACCTCGATATTTAAGTGTCCAAAATGCAAAGGGAAAATAGATATCCCGGCTGTTGAACATCAAAAGACTGACAAGATAAATAAAAGGCAATCCCTTCCTCTTTCATTTGGCGAGCAGTTGAATGCTCTGGTTTGCATAAGTGGTGATGAATTAAAAAAAAAGGTGGTTTCTGCGGTTAAGCAGATGGGACTGAATACAGAGGCTGTAACAAATACCAAAACGGCACTGAAAAGGCTTGAATACCATATTTATCATTTAGTGATTATTGATGACGCATTTGATCAAAGCAAAGGAATGGCGGGTATTATTGACAGGATGAATACCATGGATATGTCTTTGAGACGCAGGATTTGCCTTGTTTGGATCACCAAAAAATTCAATTCCAATGATAATTTGGCGTCTTTGCATTTTAGTGTGAATAATATCCTTAACCTTGATGATATTCCCCATCTCGAGCTGTTTTTATCCCGAGCCTTACAAGAACACAAACATTTTTATACTGTCTATAATGAGACCTTGAAAATGGCTCGAAAAGGTTAATAAAGCTGTCGCATTGCTCAAAAAAAGTCCATTATTTAAAGGTGTAAATTAAAAATATTTGACAGCCAAGGCTTATATGACCATACTTCTATTAAAATTGTAATACATACAATTGTTACAAAAAGGAGAACCAAATGGTTATTATCTCAAATGTCACTTATCCTCCGGAAAGTACAAAAGAAATTGCAAAACGATATCTTATGGCACCTGTTCTGCCTGATTTTTTAAATAAAAAAGGCCCCTATGTTTCAGCCAGCATGACAGGTGGTATGAATTCCATCACTTATTATGAGCTGGATAACGACAGGCTTGCAGAAGGCTTAAAAGTTATTGGTGAGAGCCTGGCAATCTATTTTGGTGTGCCTGGATATAAATATGACCTTAAACCTTATTTTGAGCTTGAAGAGGGGTTGGCAATACTGGGGTTGTGATCTTTGTTTTATATTACAAGAATAAATTCAGGTTTGGTCCTAAAAGGGTTGCAGGCGTGGATTCAAATATTGAATCAAGGTTGTTTTTGATATCATCCATAGTTTGTGCGCGGTTCAGTTTTTTTAAAATATTATGTCCGAATTTAAAATTTGCACAAAAATAAGGGGAAAATTTTTTAAATAGTTTTACTGCAATCTGATCCGTATAATGATCTAAAAGGATCTGTGCCAATCTCACGGCCGTCGTATAAAAAATATCTTCCCCGGGAGAAAATTTCTTTGTCCACTGGGCAAACAGCCAGGGTCTTGCAACAGCCATACGGCCCACGGACAATCCCTGGCAGGAAGTTTGTTCAATCATTTTGATGCCGTCGTCTGCCAGAAAAAGATTTCCATTGCCAAATACGGGAATTTTAACAGCCTGCCTGACAAGGCTTATGACATCCCACAAGGGAGGCCGGTTCCTTCTGTCAGGTGCTATCCTGGGATGGAAGGTGAGTGCATCGGCCCCGGCATCTTCAAAACGCCTGGCCATATCCACTGCAAATTGAGGATCATTGTCCCATCCAAGCCTGAATTTAACAAAAACGGGGATGGAAACAGATTCTCTTACAGATTTGACGATTTTTGATGAAAGATCAGGGTCTTTTAAAAGAGCAGCCCCGCTTCCTTTTTTACAGATCGCGGCAACAGAACAACCAAAGTTAAGATCAACTCCAAAAAAACCCTCTTTTTCTATTCGTACAGCGGCTTTTGCCATGCTTTCCGGTTCAGACCCAAAGATCTGGCAGACAAGATATTCAAGTTCTTTTTGCCGCCAGTTAAACACGGGGGAGACTTTGGGGTTTTCATGGGGAACCGCTTTTGCGCTGCACATTCCTGTAAACAAAAGGCCAAACCCACCAAATTCCGATATGAGCTGTCTTAAGGCAATATGACCAAGCCCAGCCATGGGCGCAAGCACGAGCCTGTTATGAATAATTTTATCTTTTATGGCCAAGTCTTTTAAAAGATATTGTGAAAGTCTATTGTTTTCCATTTTTTATTTGATAGAGATATCCTTGATTTGCAATAAATTATTCTGAGACTAAAACAGATCTTTTTTATAGGGTCAAGCACTATTTTTAAGGACCCGGATTTTTGCCTCTATCGTTTCATTTGCTTGACATAAATACCCTGTTATAATATCTTAAAATGTTATTTTTAAGGGATAAAAGCAATGACCTATAAGCATGAACAAGAAAAGAAACAATTTAAAAGATTGTTTCAACAACAGGGTGTTGACAAGTTTGCCTCAAGGTTTCAGGTTTTGGAAGCTTTTTTAAAACTTGAGCATCATGTAACTATAAAAGATATTTTGGCCCAACTTGGTCAAGTCAATATCGAGCTTGATGAAGGTCTTGTATTAAGCAGTATGGAGCTTTTATGCCGGTTCGGGTTTGCAAGCAAAATAGAGTTTGATGACAAAGAGACCCAATATGAGCACAGACACCTTGGATTGCACCATGACCATATGGTCTGTACAAAATGCGACAGCATACTGGAATTTAAAGATGAGGCCATAGAAAGGCAACAACTCAAGGTAGCAGATGTCTATGGCTTTCACATGCTTCAGCATAAAATGGAAATATATGGTATTTGTTCCAAGTGTATGGAAGAACGCAATGATGTCGTATACCTTCACAAGGCAAAGCAAGGCGAGAAATTTATTGTAAAAGGCTATGAAGCCGGGAAAAATATGCAGTTGCGAATTTCTTCAATGGGACTTAAAATCGGTGATTTGATTGAAATTGTTTCTGCTGGATTTGGCGGCCAGATGGTGATCGCAAACCAGGAAACCCGTTTGGTTTTAGGAAAGGGAATGACAGAAAAAATAAGGGTTCAACCCTTTGACAAACCCTTTGACCAGGTAAAAACTGCAAACCTGAATGGAAGCCAAGAATCCAAGGATATTTTAAACACCCCTTTACTGCTCAGTCAAATGAAAACCGGTCAGGAAGGAATTATTCGAAAAGTTGCAGGAGAAGGAGCTTTAAGGCGCAGACTGCTTGAAATGGGAATCAACAGAGGATCAATAATATATGTTGAGAAATATGCACCTTTGAAAGATCCCATTGAACTTGTTATTAAAGGATACCATATATCGCTTCGGGTTGAGGAAGCTGCAGATATTTTTGTTGAAAAGGTTAGATTTAAAAAAAGATGATATGAACAAAAAAGTGACGATTGCCCTTGCAGGGAATCCCAATTGCGGCAAAACGACCATATTTAACAACCTCACAGGTGCCAGGCAGAAAGTGGGAAACTGGCCGGGCGTAACTGTGGAGAAAAAAGAAGGAAAGTTACAGCATAAAGAATATGACTTAAGGGTTATTGATCTTCCCGGGACCTATAGTCTTACGCCATTTTCAATAGAAGAAATTACAGCAAGGGATTTTATTTTAAATGAAAAACCAGATATTGTAATTAATATTATTGATGCCTCAAATCTTGAAAGAAGCCTATTCCTTGCCATTCAAATCCTGGAACTTGGACGACCTGCCTTGTTTGTGCTAAATATGGCGGATGTCGCAGAGACAAAAGGGATTAAGATTGATGAAAAAAAATTATCACTTTTGTTAGGATTGCCTGTTGTTTTTACGATTGGAAATAAAAATAAAGGGATTGATACTCTAGTTAAGGCAGCTATTGAGGAAATTCAAAGGTTTAATAAAGGGAAAAAAAGCAGGGACATCAAATACAGTCAGGAGATAGAATCGTGTATTTCAAAGGTTGAAGCCCAAATTGAAAATATTTCATTGAATATCGATGGTGAGTCTCGATGGAATGCAATCAAAATTCTTGAAGATGATAAGATTGTTAAGGACAAATTCAAAAATATTTTATCTGATGCATCAATAAATATTTTTAAGGAAGCTAAGGCTTGCCGCAAAAGAATTTATGACCTGTTTGAAGATGATTTTGAAATTGTACTGACCGATGACCGGTATGGGGTTATAGCAGGGCTTATAAAAGAGACTGTAACCAACCTTGTCCGTAAACGAGTCGATATATCGCGAAATATTGATCTGGTACTGACAGATAGATTTTTTGGAATTCCGGTTTTTATTTTTTTTATCTGGGCCATGTTTCAATTGACATTTTCACTTGGCGCATATCCCATGGAGTGGTTGGAAACGGGAGTTGCGTTGCTGTCTAACGGCCTTGATAAAGTCATGTCTCCTTCTATGGTAAAAGATCTTTTGTTAGATGGTATAATCGCTGGAATCGGCAGTGTTATAATTTTTCTTCCCAATATTCTTATTTTATTTTTCTGTATCGCACTTTTTGAGGACACGGGATATATGGCAAGAGCTGCTTTTATAATGGATCGGGTGATGCACACATCTGGCCTTCATGGAAAGTCCTTTATCCCCATGTTAATGGGTTTTGGCTGTAGTGTGCCTGCGATTATGGCCACACGAACCCTGGAGAGTGACAAGGATCGAATTTTAACCATTCTGATGACACCGTTCATGTCCTGTTCGGCAAGACTTCCTGTTTATATCGTATTGGCCGGCAGTTTTTTTGCTGAAAAGGCAGGTACTGTTATTTTCAGTCTGTATTTCATGGGTATTGTCATAGCTATTTTATCCGGCAGATTCTTAAGGTCTGTTTTGTTTAAAGGAGAAGATGCTCCGTTTATTATGGAATTACCACCCTATAGAATGCCGATGCTGAAAAGTCTTTTGATCCATATGTGGGATAGAAGCAAAATGTTTTTAAAAAAAATGACCGGAGTTATTCTTATAGGTTCAATTATTATTTGGGCTCTTTCAAGTTTTCCAAAGGCAATTCTTTATTCTGTTGATTATGATGAAATGATCAATGCGGTAAAATCTGATTATTCCCAGAGAATTGCCGCAACTGATGCTCAAAAAATAGAAGAATTAAATATTCAATTAAGTATAAAATTAAAGAATATTGAAAATAGAAAAGAACAGGAAAGGGTATCTAAATCATATATCGGCAAAATTGGCAAATCGTTAGAAGTATTCTTTGAGCCAATTGGCATTGGTTGGCAGGCAAGCGTGGCTCTTGTCACAGGTTTTGTTGCCAAAGAAGTTGTAGTCAGTACGATGGGTGTGCTATATGGTGTTGGCAATGATGAGGGTGATGCACTGGAAAAAGCGCTAAAAAATTCCGGTATGACGGCTCTATCAGCACTCTCAATGATGATTTTTGTTTTATTATATGTCCCTTGTTTTGCTACAATTTTAATTATTTACAAGGAAACTTCGGCAAAGTGGGCAGGTTTTAATCTGATATATACAACTATGGTTGCATGGGCCATGTCTTTTTTGGTATACCAGACAGGAATGGTTTTAGGTTTTGGCTAAAAAAATACTACGGAGAATTTATATGAATCGGTTAAACATTGAAGTGACAATTAAAATTATCAAAGCTATGCTTGCCATTACGGCAGTTTTATTGATTTTACCCGGTTTTGTTGTTGCGCAGGAAAGACTTTCTGTAACTTCCGGTATTGCAAATATTCGATCAGGCCCTGGAACAGAATACGATGTGTGGTGGCAGGTTGAACAATATCATCCCTTTATAATTATTGAAAAGAAAGAGGATTGGTATAAAATTAAGGATTTTGAAAATGCAGAGGCCTGGCTTCATAAATCCCTTTTAAGCAAGATGGAAACTGTGATTACAAAGATTAAAAAAAAAGGCACATGCAATATCAGATCAAAGCCTACTACCAAAAGCCAAATTTTATTTACAGTTGAAGCAGGAGTACCGTTTAAGGTTCTTGAAAGAAAAAAAAATTGGATTAAAGTTGAACATACGGATGGTGATGTGGGTTGGATTTATAAAATACTTGTATGGTAACTTTTAATAATTAATGCTTGACCGGAAACCCGTGTTTGGATGAAAAGTTGCTCATATGCAAGGCGCAAGAAATTTTGAAACCGGAGTGTACTGTAGTACATGAGGATTTAAAAATTTTGCAGCAACGAAGCAGATGAGTGAGTTTTTGTTTAAATACTAATTAATATATTTTTTAAGGTGGTAACAAAGAATGGTAGAACAAAGTGTGTCAAATGAAAGAAAAAAGGAACTGGATCAAATAGATCCTTTTCAGGAAAGCCTTTTAAAGATAATGGCCTATGCAAAAGAATATAAAAAACAATTAATTTTGATTGCAGGGGCCATTGTTTTGGTTGCTATTGTTTTTTCAGGGGTTATGTACAGCTTTCAAAAAGCTGAAAATACTGCTGCCCAGCTTGTAAGTAAAGCGTTAATTCAGTATGCGACAATCAATGATCCTGAAAAAGGATATCTGGAAACCAAAGAGACCTTTCAAAATATTTTTACTGAGTATGCAAATACAAAAGCCGGTAAGATGGCAAAAGTGAAATTTGCTAAAATATGTTATGAGGCTTCAAAATTTGACCAAAGTTACCAATATTATAAAGAATCTCTTGAGATATTGAAAAATCAATCCCACCTGGAAAATTTTCTTCTGGCCTCTTTGGGACATGTAAGCCTTGCCAGAAAAGAATTTGAAGAGGCTGAGAAATATTTTCTTCAAATTGAAAAAGGAAAAACAAATCTATTAAAAGATGAAGCTATATTCGCACTGGCCATGCTGTATGAAACCGGTAATAAGGTAGATGATAGCAAAAAAATGTACGAGAAAATTGTAAAGGATCATGAAACTTCAATGTATCGACCAATTGCCGAGAGCAAGATGGCTGAAATAAAGTGATACAAACTAAAAAAGGCTGCTTTGAGTTGCTCGAGCAGCCTTTTTTGGAAAAGGAAAAAAAGATGAAAAAACTAATATTTTATTAGTATGAATATCAGTATGAAAGTAAAATGCAATATCCCTGCCATAATTTGAAAAATAATTATTATACTTCCTGAAATTTTTTAACTATTTGAAATTATATTATTTTTATTGTTTGATAAAATTTATAGATTTTTGTTTTTCGTAATAAGAATGATAAAAGATACCGTACAAGTTCAGTATTTTGAACTGAGTTTGATAAAATGTTACGAATTTTATTTTTAACTATCTAAAAACATAGCTAAAAATTATGAATTTTATAATAATTTAAAATTTTGAACCGTCTATTATTTTTTTCAACACCTATTTATCCAGATTAAATTTTTTCAACTTCTGGTTTAATCCGCTTTTTCCGATTCCCAGAATATCGGCTGCTTTTGTCTGTACATCTCCTGAAAGTTTCATGGCCCTTTGTATCATTCTTTTTTCAACAGCTGCCAGGGTTTCAGCTAAACCGACACCTTCGGGAATTCCATCCAGGTCAAGTGTGAAAGACATATTTTGTCTGATCTGTAAAGGAAAGTCAGACGGGGTAATCGTGTCGCTGCTACAGAGGATAACACAGCGTTCTATCATATTTTCAAGTTCTCTTACATTACCTTTCCATTGATAATCGCATAGAATTTTGACAGCTTCTGGGTGAATCTCAGATACATTTCCAGTTGTGGGCTGTTCTTTGGTATATTTGTTAATAAAATGTCTGATTAACAAAGGTATGTCTTCGGATCGATCTCTAAGGGGAGGTATAACCGCCTTAACAACATTGAGCCTGTAATAGAGATCTTCTCTGAAATTTCCATTTTTTACTTCATTTTCAAGATTTTTATTGGTGGCTGCAATAAGACGAAAATCAACAGGAATAGGCAATGTCCCTCCAACCCTTTCAATTGTTTTCTCCTGAAGAACCCTAAGTAATTTTACCTGTAGAGAAATGGGCAGTTCTCCAATTTCATCAAGAAATAGACTCCCTTGGTCGGACATTTCAAATCGACCTTTTTTCATTGCCACTGCCCCTGTGAAAGCTCCTTTCTCATGACCGAATAATTCACTTTCCAAAAGCGTTTCAGCAAATGCAGAACAATTTACAGCGATTAAAGGCTTGTTTTTCCTCAAACTGTTATAATGGATTGATTTTGCTACCAGCTCTTTTCCCGTACCGCTTTCCCCTTCTATAAGGATGCTGGCATTGGAAGGCGCCACTTTTTTAATAAGCTCATAAATTTCCTGCATGACTTTGCTTTTTCCGATAATATTATCAAACTTGTACCGTGAACTGATGGCGTCTCTGAGGATACGGTTTTCTTGAATAATTCTGTAAACCGAGATGGCTTTAGCAATATGTGCGATAAGCGCCTGGTTCTCAAAAGGTTTGAGAATAAATGTGTATGCACCCTTGTGCATGGCTTCAACAGCTTTTTCAACACTGCCATAGGCCGTCATGATGATAACTGGAATATCCGGATTGATTTCCTTTATTTTTTCAAGTAACTGGATACCGCTCATCCCGGGCATTTTTACATCGGTCAAAACCAGGTCTATGGATTCATTTCTTAAAATATCCAAAGCTTCCATTCCACTTGAAGCTGTTAAGGATGTATACCCCTCTTCATGAAGAATTTCTCCTATTATTGTGGGATAGTTTTTTTCATCATCAACAATCAGAACATTTTCCATACAGTCTGTCTCCTAAATCGGAAGCCTAATTTCCACGTTTACGCCCTTTGTTTTATTATTAGTAATGGTAATTGTTCCTTTGTGGGCTTCAATCATATTTTTTACAATGCCAAGACCTAATCCGGTCCCCGTATCTTTTGTTGTAAAAAAGGGAGTCCATATTTTTTTTAAAACATCCTCTGGGATACCATTCCCGTCATCAATAAAATTAATAACAATACTTTTGGAATCATATTTCATTTTAAGGGTAAGACAGCCATTATTTTTTAAGGATTGGAATGCATTGATGAAAATATTTAAGAATGCCTGGTGAAGCATGGCACTGTCGGCCATTATTTCCGGTAGCTTCTCTGATATTTCTTTGATGATATTGAAGTTCTGATCTTCTATCTGGGGAGAAAAATAGACAATATTTTTTTCTATAATTTCCTCAACCCGGCAAGGATGTAGATCAGGAGTTTTAGGTTTTGCAAAATCCAGAAAGTCCGTAATAATATTATCAAGTCTTGCAGACTCTTCAACAATAATATCAGGTATGGTGCTTTTGGCATCGACTTTTGCCATCTTTTTCTTCAATAATTGGGCACTACTTTTTATAATCCCAAGCGGATTTCTGATCTCATGCGATACTCCTGCCGTCATTTCTCCAATAGCAGACAAGTGCTCAGCCCGATGCAGTTTTTCTTCGAGCTTAAGCCTTTCTTCGGCTCTTCCTTCTAAAATCATTTCTCCATGCTTGACGACAAACCGAAGGACTATGAAAAGTATTCCCATAATAATAAAGCATGATCCAATAATAAGCCCTTGAAGCTTAAATACTTTTTTATAATCATCAGACACATCCCGGACAATTTCAACCACGCCCAGAACCCGATCCGCCAGATCAGGTGATATCAGTTTTTCAGCCCTCAGGGGTGCAAAGGTAATGATTTTTGTTTCCTGGGGAAACAAAAATAGCAATTCCAGAAAGTTGCCCTGCTGTATGAGTCTTGAAGTTGTTTGTTTTTTCATAGCTTTTTCATAATGGACACCGCCGGCATTTTTTTGTCCTATTTTAGACTGATCAAAGCTATAGGAGATGATGTTGTTTTCATCATATAAGGTAACCATTTCAACATTAAAGCTATGCAGTGTTGTTCTAATGACTTTGTCCATCAGTTGTGATTGATCTTTTTCCCGCAGCCTGATCCCACCATATTTTACTATTACAGGGAGCATAAACTTGGAAATAATCTGATGGTTGAGATTTTCAACAAGGAGGGAGGCATACTCTTCACTTTTTTCCAGAAGAATATTTCTCACCCAGTGCGCATTTAAGGCTGATATGGTAATGGTCGCTGTGAACATTATCACAAGAGAAGAGAATGTAAAAAATTTTACCAGCCGGAATGATTTTACACCCTGTAAATTGCTCAATTTATGTAACATTTATTTCATAATTTTATGGTTTTTATGTTTGACAAACCTATCCATCTTTTGCTATTGGTTATGCAAAAGGCACTATCGGACTTGACTTTACAGCAATATCGGATCAAAGTATAGTGATATTGATAGGAGTAATCAATATAAAAATTGCAAATCGGATAAACCAAGTGGCAATGGCTTTACTCTATTATAGTGAAAGTGTATGATATTTGGAAAAAAAGATCATCTTGTCGGTCTGGATATCGGCTCTTCGTTTATTAAGGTTGCTGAACTCAAAGTAACCGGAAAAGGGATTGTCCTGCATAAATTCGGGATGGCCCGAATCGCTCCGGGTACAATTGTTGAAGGCAGGATTGTTGATATGGACAATCTTGCAAATGACATCCGAACGCTTTTTAAATCCCATAAAATACGTGAGAAAAATGTAGCCGTTTCAACTGGCGGGCATTCTGTGGTAATAAAAACAATTAATATATCAACCAGACCTGAAAAACAGTTACATGATACAATATATGCTGAAGCGGAGCAATATATCCCCTACGATATTGGTGATGTCAATATTGATTATCAAGTCCTTGGGGAAAGCGAATTTTCTCATGGCCATATGAGTGTTCTGGTGGTTGCAGTTAAAAAAGATCTGGTCGCTGATTATATTGATTTGATTCATCTGGCCGGACTTTATCCTAAAATAATTGATGTTGATACTTTTGCTCTTCAAAACGCCTATGACATACTACCCGATGAAAACCAGGGGGGAATAACCTTATTGATTGATATAGGGGCATCACCTCTTTAAACATATTAAAGGAAAAAGCATCGATAATGATGCGGGATACTGTATCTGGAACAAATCAAATCATAGAAGGGATTTCCTCTCAATTTGATTTAACCATGGATGAAGCGGAACAAATAGTGTGTGGCCAGGCAAATGATATTGTAAATCGGGAAAGTATTCAGGAGATATG
>Ga0307989_1000597_pt1 | contig 22711 bp, 26 predicted proteins | sample EllFjometagen185_FD_203164 | JGI IMG/M metagenome (GOLD analysis project Ga0307989, IMG submission 203164) | Marine microbial communities from Ellis Fjord, Antarctic Ocean - #185 | ecosystem: Environmental > Aquatic > Marine > Unclassified | place: Southern Ocean | collected 2014-10-08 | reverse complement strand
TACATATACCTTTATTTAAGAATGTATCACACAAAATAGATAGGTTGTGGATGGAGTTCACACGTAATGGGTATATAACAACCCCAATGGGAAGAAAGCTCCTTAAAACGAATTTAAATGATATGAACGCTAATAAACTATTTAATTATGTTTTACAGGCAACTGAAACTGAGTTGAATATGGTGATACTTAAAAAAATGATGGAGTATTTAAAAGATATGAAGTCTAAAATGGTGTTATACACTTATGATTCATATTTATTGGACATACACCCTACAGAAATTGGGTTAATAAAAGATTTAAAACTACTTATAGAAGGGAATGGATTCCCATCAAAGGTAGAAATCGGAATAACGTATTCAGATATGGTTTCCGTTGATATAAACAGTAAAAAGTAAGCAATATGAAAGATTTCCTTAAAGAGATTATACGGTTATGGTGGGTTGAAGCAGGAACTGAATTAAAAAACCCTAAATCAGAAGTAGCTATTAAAGCCCTTAAAACAATTTTGAGGGAAGATTTCGAATTAGATAGTGAATTTATAGATTATATAGTAGAGAGTGTTAATAAAACACCTACTAACTTTGTTTTACATGGAGATCACGATTCCGGAATCAAAGTTGGTAAAAATCAAACAGCAGTATCAGCAAAAATACATCCTGATTATGATGAGGAAGAAACTGAAGATGATGGTGAATTAAATGAAGATAGTGCTTATACAGCTATAAACATTGCAAGTGGATTGAAAACAGATTTTAAATCTCAAGAAAACAAAGATGCAGGAATTGCTGCAGGTACACATACTGAATTAGATGGCTCGGTGCCAGAAAAGGAGGAAACTCCACCAACAGCAGAACCTGCAACAAAAGCAGATACTATTGGAAAAGATTTCGCTAACGGTAGGACTGGTGCTGAAAAGGATACTTCAACAACAAACACCCCTTCTGCAGAAGAAATAATTAAATCATTTTCAGGCGAAATGGGTGAAATATTATCAGGTGATAAATCACCACCGGGAACAGGTGGATCAGCGGTCGGTGAAATGTATGGCAGTGTAGCCGTTGAGGATTTTTATGAATCGGAATTATCTGAAGATGACTTTATTGGTAAAAATTATAATGAAGTTAGGGATTCCCCAATTAGTAAAGGAATGACAGAGGTTGGTATAAAAGATTGGTTAAAGGTCGCATATAAAACGGGCCGGAGCGAAGTGGGTGAATTACGAAGTAATGAAAAATATAGATTTAAGAACCCCCAAAGTAAACCATACCCAATTGGTGTTATGGATCCGGTTAACAATTCTGGAAGTGCAAAGGCAAAATTAATAGATGTATTTAAACAAAAAATAATAGAAGCTACATCAGGTAATGATAAGAAGGCCATTACTCACTATAAAAGGCAACTAAACTTCATTCAGAAGCGGAAGGATACTGATACGGGTATTTTATATGAAACCACCGAAGGTTATATTGGGTTCAAGCACACTTCAAATAAAAAGAAATTCGGGGACCCGGTATTTAATACTACGGTTAATCAGCGTGGTAAAGTGATGAAATCAATACTACCTATTATCGCAGATGAATATAATTTAAGTGAAGTAAAATCTAATGAAATAATAGGTAGTATTGATACTATAATCCAAACTGCAGCAGGGAATATCAAGCTAGCATCAAAGGGACCGAGTGGAACGGTGCAAGGAAACGTAAGTGATTCCTTTGAATTTTCAAAAAAACATAAATTGGGTAATCAATTTAAAAACTTTGGCGCAGGTTCAAAGGGTAGAACTAATTATTTAGCTAAAATTAAAGAAGAAATCTCCAACAATGCTGGTATTGGTAAAAAGGTAATTAAAGTTTTAGAAGGAGCTGGGATTCAACCACCATATTCCGATGATGATATAGCGGGAGCGGTAATAGATGTATCTAAAGCAGGTGATACAACGACAAGTGTAAATAAAATGATAGTTAAACTTTCCGATAACGTTAAGTTAGCACGAGAAGTTCATAGTAGAATTAGAGATAAAAATCCCACATTATCCGATGATGAGATAAAGCAAAAAACATTGGAAACTTTAAATGGATATAAGAATAGTGATTCCACCCCATTTGATTCCGATTCATTAAATGCATTGTTATCACCAGAGCTGGATTGGGTTTTACCGATAGGTGATGGTAGCCGAGATGCAATGACACAGGCACATACGCAAATTGTAACCGATTTAGATATATCAGACAAAAAATACCAAAAAGAAAACGCACCGAACCCACCACAACCACCACTCAACGGACCACATAAGCAGGCATATATTGAATCATATATGAAGCAAATGCATTGGGATAGATACATAATGGGGGAAGAAGAGGATATTGGTGATATGAATGTAGATGGTAAGACTGTTAATTCGAAAATGATACGAAATTGTATATCTAATTTATCTGGATATAGTGGTGATTTAGATTCGATTGATGGGAAGAAGCAACTTATGGCACATCTAAGAAAAACTATGCAAATGTCATCAAAAAATCAATCATTGACATTCAATAATAATGAGAACGGTAAGGTTATTGAGATTGGAAGTGAACAATATAGAACTAAGGGTGTGGGTGTAAATTCACTTTTAGGTAATTTTGGTAAAGATTTACAAAAGTGCTTAAAGAACGGATAAATACAGGAGAGATGAATGCGTACACAACTACTATGTACATTTACAGATGAGGCATCTTTCGAAGATTTACTTGCAAAAGTATTTGAAAGATATGAGATATTCAGCAGAAAGATATTTATATTAAAGCTAGACCCTTCCAAAGAGTTGGTGATAAGTTATAATATAATACCAGATAGAACCACTAAATTCTTACCAAGTACTATAATGGTACATCGTAAGAAAGAAAGTAACACTATGTACACTATTAACGCTTTAAATAGTTTGATAGTAGACTTAAACGGTGGAACAATGGATAAATCATATCAGGTTGATTGGCAAAATTACAAAAATTCAATGGTATTAACCGATGGTGATACCTATAAGATAATGAAAACACGTCTATTCAGAATAGTTGATGTTATCTAAAATAACTTAATACTTATTAATACACACTTAAAATAAAAACAAAAAAGGAATAAATTATGGCAAACATAAACGAAAACAGAATCTTAATGGATAAGCAAATTGCATCATTTAAAACAGTAAATGAAGGAATGGGAATGTCATCCGGTAACGGTAACAGACTAATGAAAGATTTAGAAAATATCATCGGTGGTGAAATCGAACACAAAACTAAAAAAAATGGTAGAGTATCGGTCATCACAGGATTCAGTACACCCGGTGGAAAAAACACATTAGATGTTGAAGAGGATATGGATGGTTATTGGGTTGTAACATTAAGAGCTAAGAAAGGTATGAAAATATGGGCTAACGAATTCGAATTCGGATTTAGTGATATCAAAGATGAAGCTACTGCAATGAAAGCCGCTATGAAAATGGCTAAAAAGCACAAAGGGGCATTCGCTTACTAAATAAAAGAATAAAATAAAAACAAAAAAAGGAATAAATTATGGCAAACATAAACGAACACAGAATCTTAATGGATAAGCAAATCAAAGCATTAAGAAATCTAAACGAAAGCATCAGTATATCTGATAACCAATCTAAAAGCATCATAAACGCATTAGATAAATATGCTGGAGATGTGGATGAATACACATACGGTTTGTCAACTCATGGTGCACATATGACAAAAATGGTAAATGTAATTGGAAAATTAGCTAAAAGTGAATCTAACTTAAATAAATTAGCGGCAAACATCATAAATGCATTAGATAAATATTCAACAGATTCTAATGAATATGAAGGTGGCTTACCAAATTACGATTCACATATGAAAAAAATGATAAGCATAATTACGAAGCTAATTAAATAAAAGAATAAAATATACAGAAAGGTTTGGAAAGTCCAGATCTTTTTTGTATATTTGTAGTATATTTATTGGTTATTTTGAATTAGCGTAAAGTTCGCTCACAGAAAAATAAATAATCGGTGGTTTTTAATCCACTATAAAAAATTAAGACCAGGTCAACGTATGGGTTTAAATTAACGTTGAAAATAAAAACTGAAAAATATTAGGATTATTGGAAAATAATTCGTATATTTGTATTAATTAATTATTATTTAACTAAAAAATGGAAAAATTATGGCAATCGATTTAGATGCAATCCGCAACAGACTAGACAGTCTACAGACAAAGGTAACGAAAACAGATAATCTGTGGAAACCTAAACCAGGCAAACAGCAAGTAAGGATAGTTCCTTATACGCACAACGAATCCAACCCTTTTATTGAATTATTCTTTCACTATGGATTTGGTGGTAAGAATCTTCTTTCACCTCAAACCTTTGGTGAGGCTGACCCTTTAGTGGAGTTCGCTAATCAACTTAAAGCAACAGGCGATAGAAATGATTGGAATTTATCAAAACAATTAACACCTAAGATGAGAACTTACGTTCCAGTATTGGTTCGTGGTGAAGAATCAGAGGGAGTTAAATTTTGGGGATTCGGTAAAACAGTTTACCAAGAACTACTTGCATTCTTCGCTGACCCGGATTATGGAGATTTAACTGACCCAATGAGTGGGAGAGATATCACCGTAGAATTCAAAACAGCAAAAGAATTAGGTAAAAACTACCCTGAAACTTATATCAGAGTTAAACCAAATCAAACATCTATCTCAGAAGATAAGAATGTGTTGACAATGGTAAAAGACCAGATTGAGTTACCTGGAATGTTCAAAAAACATTCATATGATGATATGAAAGGTTTATTAGAAACATGGATGGAAACTGGGCAAGTTGGAGATTCTGCAGAAGCAGAAAGTGCACCCGCACAGAAACCACAAACACCTACACAAAACACATCAGCATCAACAACTCCATCAGCTAAAGTAGCTAATGTGAAAGATGCATTTGATGATTTATTTAACAACTAAAAATTAAGAGAAAATGGCAACTAATAGAGATGAATTAGCATCACTTCTAGCCGTTAATCTTAATAAAAAATTCAAAGGACAGGCACAAGTTGCATATTTCTTAGATGGCTCTGAGGAGACACCCACCGATTTAACGGAATGGGTGTCTACCGGAGATGACATGTTAGATTTAGCAATATCAAACCGACCAAATGGTGGGTTTCCTGTTGGAAGAATAGTTGAGGTTACGGGCTTAGAAGCAAGTGGAAAATCTTTGTTATCAGCACATACATTAGCAAACTGCCAAAAGAAAGGTGGATTAGCAGTGTATATTGATACAGAGAACGCAATCAATAAAGAATTTTTAGAAGCATTAGGTGTTGACACAAATACGTTACTTTATGTACCGTTAGAAACTGTGGAAGATATCTTTGATGCAATGGATTCTATTATTGAATCTGTAAGAAAATCAGATAAGAAAAGATTAGTAACAATTGTAGTTGATTCAGTAGCAGCAGCAACCACTAAGGTTGAACTTGCAGCTGATTATGACCAAGCGGGTTACGCAACCCAAAAGGCTATAATCATTTCAAAGGCAATGAGAAAGATTACTAACCTTATCGGAAGAGAAAGAATATTAGTAGTATTCACAAACCAACTTAGAGTTAGAATGGGGGTATCATTTGGTGACCCATATACAACATCAGGTGGTAAAGCATTAGGGTTTCACGCATCCTGTAGATTGAGAATGAAACAGATGGGAAAACTTAACGCTAAAATCGGTGGTGTAGAACAGCCGGTTGGTATTAAGACAAGAGTTCAGGTCATTAAAAACAGAATGGGACCACCATTACGTTCAATTGATTTTGAGATTTATTTTGATAGAGGTATTGATAGATATGCTTCATGGCTTAACACTATGAAAACATATAAATTATTAGAACAAGGTGGTGCATGGTATACGTGGACTTCGGAAACGACTGGTGAGATTGTCAAATTTCAAGCAAAAGATTTCGAAAAGAAATTAGATGACAGACCAGATTTAAAGGACGAGATTTATAAACAAATCTGTGATGCATATATTTTAGGATACAAAGAAGCATCCGAAAACGCAAACACAGATACAACTAAATTAGATGATGGACACGAAATATAAAGAAATACTTGGCAATCTATCAGAAACAAAGCACGGCGATGTTAATGATAAAGTAATGATTGTTGATGGTCTTAATATGTTTATCAGATGTTTTGGAGCAGTTCCAACTTTAAATGATGATGGGAATCACGTCGGTGGGGTAACAGGGTTTCTGTTATCTCTCGGCGCTCTTATCCGAAATAATAAACCTACTAGAGTTTTTATGGTATTTGATGGAAAGGGCGGTTCAGCTCGTAGAAAGAAAATGTATAAAGGTTATAAGGAAGGAAGAGCTGGTATGACAAAGGTAAACCGATTAGCAGGATATGAAGATTTAGAGGACCAAAGGGAATCTATGAAGAATCAATTCAATACTATAATACGGTATTTAGATTTACTACCTATAGATGTGTGTTTTGTAGACCACGTTGAAGCAGATGACATTATGGCATATGCGGCTAGGCACGTATTCAAAAAAGAAGTTATGATAATCTCATCCGATAAAGATTTCTTACAATTAGTTGATGACAGAATCTCTGTATATCAACCAACTAAGAAGAAATGGATGCATCCCGATGATGTAAAAGAATTATATGGAGTACCATCAAAGAATTTGGTGTATTTCAGAATATTCGATGGAGATAAATCAGATAATATCCCAGGAGTTAGAGGGGTCGGACCGAAAACCATTATAAATAAGTTACCATTCTTACAAGAAGATAATATGAGTATGGATAAACTATTTGAAAATGTGTTAAAGTTAGATGATGAGAAGCTAAAGGCAAAGATAATGGATAGTAAAGATGTATTAACATTGAACTATGACTTAATGCAGTTAGAAGAACCGGATATGTTGAGTGCAGCAATAACCTCAACCGTTCGTAATATGATTAATTCACCAATTGAGGGATTAAACTCATTTCAGTTCAAAAAAGACTTTATGGTTGATAAACTATATACAGCTTTTAGGAATATTGAGGTGTGGTTAGCTAATACTTGGACAGAATTAGATACATATTCAAAACAAACTAGGAAATAGTTTGGTAGTTTAAAATAATAATTGTATATTTACATCATATGGAGAAATTTGGGCAAAAATTCGGGACATCGTTCCAAATAAAAATAATATCAGCGTTACTATCTGACAGAGTATTCCTACAAACGGTTTATGATATATTAAAACCAGATGCATTTGATTCTGAGGCTAACGAATGGTTAGTAAAGATAATATTATCACATTTTGATGAATTTGGGGCACTACCTACTTTAGATGTTTTTAAAGTTGAGGTGAACAAAGTTCAAAGAGATGTATTAAAGCAATCAGTTTTAGATAACTTAAAGCAAGTTTGGAATCAATTAGAATCCGATGATTTGGATTATGTTAAGGAACAAACATTAGAGTTTTGTAAAAACCAAAACTTTAAGAGTGCAATATTGGAATCTGTACAATTACTCGAAGAGGGAAAGTTCGATGTTATCAAAGAAAAGATTGATAACGCTATGAAACAGGGGCAAGATACTGATATCGGACATGAATACAAATTAGATGTTAAAGCACGATACGAACAAAACATTAGGAATGTTATTCCGACTGGTTGGGATGTAATCGATGAATTAACAGATGGTGGATTTGGAAAAGGTGAACTTATACTATTTGCAGCACCTCCGGGTATTGGTAAATCGTGGGCATTAATAAATGTTGGTATGGCAGCAGTAAAAGCTGGTAAAACCGTAGTTCATTATACATTAGAGTTAAATGAGGGTTATGTAGGTCAGAGATATGATGCTATACTAACAGGTACAGCAGTACAGAACCTTAAATTTAACATTGAAGATGTAGAACGACAAGTTGGTAATTTAAAAGGTGAATTGATAGTTAAGTATTGGCCTACTAAATCAGCTGGATTGAACGCAATGAGAGCTAGTTTAGATAAATTAATATTACAGGGAAAGAAACCTGATGTAATAATTTGTGATTACGCTGATTTATTGAAAGGAAACAGTAGAAAGGAACGACACGAAGAACTCGAAGAATTAGTAGAGGGATTGAGAGGTATCGCAGGTGAATATGAATGCCCGTTATATACAGCATCTCAAATTAATAGAAGTGGTGCAGATGCAGATGTTATTACAGGTACATCAATAGCAGGTTCATTCTCTAAGTTAATGACAGCAGATTTTGTTGTTTCATTAAGTAGAAAGATTGAAGATAAGTTAGCAGGTACTGGAAGATGGCATGTTATTAAAAATAGATTCGGACCTGATGGAATGACTCTACCATCTAAAGCAAATATGAGTAATGGGAGAATGAGTATATATTCAGATAACTCCATTGACGGTCAAAATACTAAAACCGAAATGAATAAGGGAGAAAGTATGGTACGCCAGAATTTATTACAAAAGTATAACGAATTAAAGGGAGATATCGATTTTTAATTGATATATATATAACCACTCAATTAATAAAACATTAAAAACTTAAAGCAAAATAAACATAAAAATATGGTAAACATTAAAGTAAAGAAACTACACCCAAACGCCGTAATACCCAGATATGCCAAAGATGGTGATGCTGGGATGGATTTAACTGCGGTAACAGCAGTAATGGATAAATATGGTAATCATCAGTACGGTACTGGGTTATCAATAGAAATTCCAAATGGGTATGTTGGGTATATATTCCCTAGAAGTAGTATAAGTAAATACACAATGAACCTAGCCAACTCAGTTGGTGTAATTGATTCTGGATATCGTGGTGAACTTATATTTAAATTCAAACCAACATCAGAATCAGCACCGGTAAAATACGATGTTGGTGATAGAGTAGGGCAATTGATTATAATGCCATACCCAAAAATGATTATAGAAGAAGTAACAGAATTAACAACAACAGAGCGTGGTGATGGCGGTTTCGGCTCATCTGGCAAATAAATAAAACATAAATGGAAATTTCAAACAAAATCTTATCGGATATATCGGTGTATATGAAATACGCACGGTATCTGCCTGAACATAATAGACGTGAAAGCTGGGAAGAGTTAGTAACACGTAACCGTGCAATGCACATAAACTCATACCCACAGTTAGAGGATGAGATTATCAAAGCATATCAATTTGTCTATGACAAAAAGGTGTTACCATCTATGAGGTCATTGCAGTTCGGTGGAAAACCAATTGAGATTTCTCCTAATAGAATTTACAACTGTGCATACGCACCAATCGATGATTATCGTGCATTTGGTGAAATTATGTTCTTATTGTTAGGTGGAACTGGGGTTGGGTATAGTGTTCAACAACATCATGTTGCTGAATTACCTCCAATCATTAAACCATTAGAGGGTAAGACTCGTAGGTATTTAATTAACGATTCAATTGAGGGTTGGGCAGATGCAATTAAAATACTAATGAAATCGTATTTCGGTAAAGTTCAATCACATCCAAATTTCGATTATTCAGATATTAGACCTAAAGGTGCTAGATTGATAACTTCTGGTGGTAAAGCTCCAGGACCTCAACCATTAAAGGATTGTGTACATAATATTCAAAAAATATTTGATGCAAAACAAAATGGTACTCAATTAACATCAGTAGAAGTACATGATATCATTTGTCATATTGCAGATGCAGTATTAACGGGTGGTATTAGAAGAGCAGCACTAATTTCACTATTCAGCGCTGATGATATGGACATGGTTTCTTGTAAATCGGGCAATTGGTGGGAATTAAATCCACAAAGAGGAAGATCTAACAATTCAGCAGTTCTTTTAAGAAGTAAGATATCAAAGAAGTTCTTTTTAGATTTATTTAAGAGAGTTGAGTTATCAAACGCAGGTGAACCTGGAATCTACTTTTCAAATGATAAGGATTGGGGAACTAACCCTTGTGCTGAGATAGCATTAAGACCGTTCCAATTCTGTAATCTATGTGAAATCAACGCATCGGATATAGAATCGCAAGAAGATTTCGATAAACGTGCAACAGCAGCAGCATTTATTGGTACACTTCAAGCAGGATACACCAACTTCCATTATTTAAGAGATATTTGGAAACGTACAACTGAGAAAGATGCACTTATTGGAATCTCAATGACTGGTATCGGTTCGGGTAAAGTACTTAAATATGATATGACTAAAACCGCAGAGTTGGTTAAAGAAGAAAATAAAAGAATAGCAAATCTAATTGGTATTAATGAATCAGCTCGTAGTACAACGGTTAAACCCAGCGGAACGACTTCATTAGTATTAGGTACATCATCAGGTATACATGCATGGCATAATGATTATTATATCAGACGTATTAGAGTGAATAAGAGCGAAGCAATTTATTCGTATTTAGCAGAAAATCATCCTGAGTTATTAGAAGATGATATATTCTCACCTCATACGACTGGAATAATTATGGTCCCTCAAAAATCACCTAAAAATTCCGTACTAAGAACTGAATCAGCATCGGATTTCTTAGAACGAGTAAAAGTAGTATATGATGAATGGGTTGCACCTGGTCATACAAAAGGAATGAATACACATAACGTATCAGCAACAGTTTCATTACGACCTGATGAGTGGAAAGAGACAGGCGAATGGATGTGGAAGCACAGGAATCATTTCAATGGATTATCAGTTCTCCCACAGGATGGGGGCAGTTATTCTCAAGCACCTTTTACCGATTGTACTAAATACACTTATGATAAAATGGTAAAAACTCTAAATTCAATTGATTTAACAAAAATCGTAGAATTAGATGATGAAACTGATTTAACAGGCGAATTGGCGTGTGCTGGTGGGAGTTGTGAAATTACTTAATAATTAAGTATGGTGTAAAAACCATTCTTTAGGACCGTTACTAGTAACGGAGGAGTGGGGGGTTCGCTACACCCCCACTTCATTTTTAATAAAACAAAAAAACAAAATAATATGAAATACTTATACTTTAGTGCATCTTGGTGCAATCCCTGTAAATCGTTAGCACCAATTATGAATCAAGTAGGACAATCTATTGAAGTTCAAAAAATTGATGTGGATAAACAATCCGATTTAGCATCACAATACAATATCAGAAGTGTTCCAACAGTTATATTAATAGATGCTGGAATGGAAGTAAAAAGGTTTAGTGGAGTGCAATCAGCATCTACTTACTTAAATGCATTGAAATAAATTAGGAATATTGAAAAAAAAGTTGTATATTTACAATAAGAAACAGTTACGAAAGAGAATGGCACTACGAGGAGAATCACACCCAGCACATAAGCTTACAGAAGAGCAAGTGAAATCTATTAGAAACCTATATAAAGTAGGACACCGAAACATCAAAGTTTTGGCAAGAAATAATGGGGTATCACCTGCTAATATCCGTAGGATTGTAAAAGGAGAAACCTGGCGACATTTATTGTTCGGGGAATTTAATAATTATCAATAAGCAGTTATGAAAGAGGTAGGTAAAGAATATTGCGATGTATCACGCGTGCATATAGCACCAATCGCTAAGAGTATCGCTAAAGATATGATTATCAAAAAACACTATACCCACGCATGGAGTATGTGTAGATACGCATTAGGTGTTTACTATAAAGCTGATGAAGATTCATTACAATTTGGAGATGATAAATTAATTGGAGTAGCAGTATATGGATTCCCAGTAGGAGCTAGAGCAGCAACATCAATTTCTGAACAATTAACAAAAGATAATGTTTTGGAACTTACTAGATTGTATATAGATGATGGTTACGGTTCTAATATTGAATCTCACGTAATGGCTCAAACCTTTAAATGGTTAAAACAAAACGATAAGAATATAAAAGTTCTTCTTTCTTATGCTAACAACGGACAAGGACACGTTGGTGGTATTTACAAAGCTACCAATTGGATTTATCAGGGATTAAACACAGATTACGCATTGATGGCAAACTGGGGTATCTCATTAAGTAAAGAACCATATAATTGGATTCATAGTAGAACTGTATATTCATTATGGGGTAGTGGTAACTTAGAACATCTTCGTAAAGAAATCGGCAAAGAAGGATATGCTGAATTTTGGAGACGTGAAGAACCACCAAAACATAGGTACATTCAGATACTTGCTCAAAGCAAAAAGGAAAAGAAGAATCTAATGAAAAGCTTAAAGCATGAAATTAGACCTTATCCAAAAGAATTAAATGACTACAACACCGAAGTTATAACTCATACAACACACCCACCTGAAGAATCAAATTCAATAAACTTTTGGTAAAATGTTGATAACTTTATTGAAATAAAATGATACACATTTGGTAAATCCAACTAATTGTCGTATATTTGTAATATAATACGGTTTAACAGTTGACACCCTCATATGAAAAGCTCAACTAATCATTAATAAATATAATGGCAAATTTAACTAAAAGTCATATTACCCCAGCACCAGCTGGAGGATATGCAGCCTTCTACTATATGTGGAAGAATACGACAACCAACAAAATGTATGGTGGAAAACATAAGGGATATGTGAATGATGGATATCATCACTCATCACAAAATCCAAAAATGATTGATGACTTTCAAAATATGAAACATCAATGGGAATATTTTGTAACGTTTTATGGAACTTTAGATGAAGTATCAAACTATGAACGTAAGGAATTAAAGACAGGAGATGCATCAAAGAGTGATCTTTGGTACAATTTAACCAATGGTGGTGATGCTTATTCGGCATCTAAAAACCAACTGATTTCATCCATCTGTACAGATATCGCTAGTGATATATGGTTGCAAGATGATGAATTAGATATCGAAGGGATACAGAAATTACTTGATAATGGTATTCAGGTTAGAATAAACGCTAGTGATCCTTCATTCACCAAAACTATTGAAACATTAATTGATGATAAGGGTGATACCTCAAACACTAATCCGTTAATTCTAATAGAGGATTCGAATGGGTTATGTAGATTAATAAATGGAAGTACTACAGCACAAGCTACCATAGATTCAAAGCATGGTACTAAATTGAAGTATAAAGTTATCCCATGGAGTAGAGTTTCAACCTTTAATGACAGTGATAGGAGAGCATTGGGATTGGCTCTAAATCCAAAACCAGAAAAACCAACCAGTCCAACTAACACTCCTGATGCAGTTATGTATGTGATGGAAGCGTACCGAAATCTTAATAGACCAATTAAAGATGAATCTAATAGAGAATACATCTGTGATATATTGAAGTTCAACTCAAAGGAATATAAATCGGTTATAAATGAAGCAATTGCACAGATTGACCAAGGTGCTTCACTTCAACTTGTACCACTTATACGATATTCTCAGAAATCTAATAAGCATAAAACTAAAGCAAAAGTAGAAGTTCTTCAAAGTAAACTGAGTAAAACTAAGTGGTTTTGTTTTTCATCATCGATTATTAGATATGAGGATATACTAAAGGAGTTAGTAGCAAATGAGGGAAGGGGTAATAGTAATGTTCAGAAATTTGGAAACATTGGAATATTGGTACACTTCGCATCTTATAGAGATATCTCATCTTGGAATAAAAGAGGAAATACAGCTGCAGACAATGTAATGAAATCATTATTAGACCACTACCAAATAGGTTGGGTTAATTTTGAATTTATGGATAAATACTAATAATTAAAAAATAAAAAATAAAAAGTTATGATAAAATCAGGAAATCCCAAAGAGGATGTAAAAGCAAAGAAAGAATTAATGAAAACTATAATTTCACCTATTATGAAAACAGGTGGCTTCAAATTATTACAATCTAATTCTGATATATATGTGGGTGAATCACTTAATATTATATTCCGTATGTCTCCCAGTAAATTTGGAGAAGTAAGTTTTGTTCGGGGATTGTTAAAATCGGTTAGTGATAAAACTAAACAAAAATCATATGTAGTGTATCTACGTGAGAAACATGATTGGATGAAATCAAAAGCTTACCGATATAATTTCGATAAAGTTCGTCAGTTAGATGGTCGTAGTTTCTGCATTGGAACTGTTGGGAGTATGAGTGAATTCATTACTAATTTTAATTATTTAAAAACAGGTGAAAGCTTTAAATAAAATAAAGTTGTATATTTAACATTGAAAAACAAAAAAAGAAGTTATGTACCAAAATGTATATTTTGAAAAAGAGGCGAATATTATCCATTGTTGGGATGATCAAAAAGGTTACTTCACAAAGAAGTATAGAAACTATGCATATGTGCAAGATGGTAACGGTTCATATGAATCGATATACGGTGAAAGATTAAAGAAAATAGATTATTGGAATCGTGAAGATAAACTGAAATTATATGAATCTGATGTAAATGAGATAACTCGTTTCCTAATTGATGAATATGGAGATTCAGATGAAGTTTCCAAAGGAAATGTTGTATTAACATTTGATATAGAGGTAGAAATGAATTCAGGCCTACCAGATGTTACCGAAGCTGAAAACGCAATGACTTCAGTAGCATTCCATGATTCAGTAACAAATGATTATTATGTATATGTTATAAATCCAGGTGCAGAAATCAATAAAACTATCAAAGGTGCTATGGTTCGTTCGTTCCAAAGTGAAGAAGATATGTTATCAGCATTCTTAAACAAATGGGAAGAAATATCACCTACTATTATTACTGGGTGGAATATTGATTTCTTTGATGTTACATATCTGTACAATAGAATGAAACGCTTGTTAGGTAGAAAAAACGCAAACAGATTATCACCAATACAGAAAGTACATTGGAATAAATACAGACAACGTTATATCATAGCCGGAGTATCTGCATTAGATTATATGGCTCTATTCAAAAACTTTACATATACTGAACATCCGAATTATAGATTAGACACTATCGCTCGTATGACATTAGGTAGAGGTAAAATTGAATATGATGGAAATTTAGATCAACTATTCAGAGATGATTTAGAGAAATTCATTGAATACAATTTAGTGGATGTTGAATTAATCGTTGATATGGATGCGAAGCTACAATATATTGATTTAGCAAGGGCAATATGCCATACGGGGCATGTGTTCTATGAAGATTTCCTATTCTCATCAAAATGGTTAGAGGGTGCAATGTTAACATTCTTACGTAGAAGTGGTAGAGTAGCTCCGAACAAACCTGATAGAATATCAATGAAAATAACATCGGGTAGAGCCGGTGAAACTAAATTATATGTTAATTCACTACCATCATTAACACCCCGTTCGGGTAAGTTAAAAATATTCAAAACGAAATCATCTAAGGTTTCACTTGAGTATGATGATATTGATTTCAGCACCAATTCGTTTATATTAAAGAATCCAATACCATTTGATATGGTATCTACCTATCTAATTAAACTAGATTTTGAAGGTGCATATGTAAAAGCACCAATTCCAGGACTTTATAAATGGGTTTATGATTTGGATTTAACATCATTATATCCAATGATTATTATAAGTATTAATATATCACCCGAAACGCAGATTGGTAATATTACCAACTACTCAACGGATAGGTATATGAAAAACGAAATCCCTAAGTTTGAAATAACAGATGTGCATGGTAATATATCAAAACCAATGGATAGGGAAACATTCGATGATTTCATTAAGGAAATGAATATAAGTGTGGCTGCAAATGGTACAATGTACGACCAAAGTAGTGTGGGTGTAATACCGGAGATTCTTAATGTGTGGTTTGATAAGCGTGTTGAGTATAAAGATGAGATGAAGAAATACGGAAAAGCTGGTGATGATGATAAATATAAATTCTATCATCAACGACAGTTAGTACAAAAGATTATGCTGAACTCATTATATGGTGTTATGGGATTAGAATCGTTCAGATTTTATAACATTAAAAACGCAGAAGCTACTACACTTACAGGTCAAGCTGTAATTAAAACTACTGAGTTAATTGCAAATCAATATTACAGTAAAATTACAGGTGAAGATAAGGATTACAACATTTATGTTGATACAGATTCAGTCTTTTATCAAGCAGAACCATTAGTTAAAGTTAGGAATCCTGAAATTGATGTAAATGATGATGCACAGATGATTCCTGCAATTCTATCAGTAGCAAAGGAAGTACAAGATCATATAAATAATATGTACACTCCTATGGCAGCTAAGATGTTTAATGTAACTAATCATAGATTTGATATAAAGCAAGAGACTATCGCAAAAGGTGGTTTTTGGGTATCAAAGAAAAGATACGCACAATGGATTATCAATGATAATTCAGTAAACTGTGATAAGTTAGATGTAAAAGGTTTAGATGTAAAACGTAGTTCATTTCCAACATACTTTAAAGAAGTAATGTCAACTGTATTATGGGATATCCTAAAAGCAGAGGATAAACTTACACTTGATGGTAAGATTTTGGATTACAAAGATAATATGGTTAATGTCAATACAGTTGATATAGCTAAAAACTCAGCAATTAAGGATATTAGTAAGTACACATCAGCTACTCAAGTAATGGGGCAGTTTATGAAAGGTACACCAGCACACGTAAAAGCAGCAATCACATATAATCAACTATTGGATTACTATAAGGCGGGGTTTAAATATGAACCAATGAAAGATGGTGATAAAATAAAGTATGTGTATTTGAAGAACAATCCATTAGGATTAGAAACCGTTGGATTAACTGGATATAATGATCCGAAGGAGATATTAGATTTAGTAGAGCAGTACATCGATTATGATAAATTATGGGAACGTGAACTAAAGAATAAATTGGATGATTTCTATTCCGCCATGAATTGGGAGAACCCAAATCCAAACTTAGAAAAGATAGGGCAATTCTTTTCATTTTAATCAAACACCCTGAAAATAAACGTAAATAAATTAGGATATTCGGAAAAGAATTCGTATATTTGTATAAATAAACAATAAACAATAAATTTTAAAGCATGAAAAAAGCAAGTATTGAACAATTCATCAATCGTTACAACTTAGGTGGCGAAGTAGAATCAGTAAAGATTGAATCAACTGATGATTCAATGAAAGTAAGTTTTATCTCAGATGATAAAACACTATTAGGAACGGTAGTATCCGCAGAAAGTGGATTCCCGAACGGAGAATTTGGTATTTATACCACATCTCAAATGAAAGCACTATTAGGTGTAGTAGAATCTAACTTAGATGTTAAAGCACACAAATCACATCTTACATTTTCAGATAAAGGAACATCTGTAAACTATATGTTAGCAGATTTATCAGTTATTCCTGTAGTTCCGGATTTAAAGCAAGTTCCACCATTCGATGCTGACATTACATTAGATGATGAGTTTACGAGTAGATTTGTTAAATCTAAAGGAGCACTTAACGAATCGGATACATTTACATTTACTTGTACAGGCGGCAAAGGTGAAGTTGTATTGGGTTATTCAACAATTAACACAAATAGAATCTCTATGAATGTAGATTGTAAATGTGATACGGATATCAAACCAATATCATTCTCAGCAAAATATCTAAAAGAGATATTAAACGCAAATAAAGGTTCTAAATCAGCAACTTTGAAAATAGCATCAGCTGGATTAGCACATGTTAAGTTCGAAAGAGATGGTTTAGTTTCAAATTATTTTCTCGTGGAAATTAAGTAGAGATAAAATAACACCAACGTAAACAATTAAAAATAAATAAGTATGGATTTTTGGGATACAACACCGGATAAGCCGGAATTTGATTTTGAAACACAGAAAGTAGCATTAATTCAGAATATGGATTATCTCGCTGAAATGTCTGTACAAGAGCAGGTTCTATATAAAAAGTGGATAGAATTACAAGATACTAAGATGATTAGAGATAAATCACAAATAGCATCAATGTATGATACCCAATGGAAACCAGCCGATATTAACAATTTGGAACAAACTATCAAAGAGATTGAAGAGTTAGAACCTTATGTTGAAATCATTGATGATCCCAAAGATACCATTAAGTGGACATATGCTCGTAGAATGATTCATTCAATGGACTTTACAGCAAACCCTGGTCGTAACGTTAAAATCAATGTTAAGGATAGAAAGAGTGGTAAACTCTTAGGACAAATATCATTGGCATCGGATGTAACTTCAATGGCAGTTAGAGATAACTACATTGGGTGGACTAAGGATGATAAGTTTAAAAAAGGAAAACTGAATCATACTACAATCGCTTCTACTATTGTTTGTACTCAACCATTAGGGTATAATTTCTTAGGTGGGAAATTAGTCGCTATGATGACTACTGTTCCTGAAGTACGAGATTATTGGAAAACTAAATACGGACAAACGTTAATCGCAGTTGGTACAACATCATTATATGGGGTTCATTCTCAATACAATGGGATACCTCACTTTAAAACATTAGGTGAATCAGCAGGAAAGATTTCGTTGAAACCTGATGATAAGTTTTACGAACCATGGCATCAGCATATTAAAGAAGAACATTCTGAGTGGTATGAAGAAGCAATCATCAACGAACGTATTCGTAATGGTATAAGTATGGGATTACCTGCAGGACAAGGCGGGCCTGTAAGTGGTATCAAACAAAAGATTCTTAGTAAGATTTTCAAAGAATGTGGTATCAAACAAGCAGCATACCATCATGGTTTCGCCAGGGGCGTGTATTTGGCAATGATGTACGACAACGGTCAGGCGTTCTTACGAGATGAAATTGAAGAATCTGAATTAGTAATGAAAAAGAAGTTCGTAGATGGGATTCCGTATATTAATAATTGGTGGAAAAAGAAAGCTATCAATCGTTATAAGAAGTTACATTCAGAGGGTAGGCTAAAGCCGGAACATTTGTTCTACATCCAGGGAATTGGGATGAGTTGGGTTGATTTCAAAGCTAAATACTTTTCAGAAATTGGAAGATAATATATTTAAAAAGAAAATAATACATAAATGGTAAATAATAAAGAAAAGCACTCGTTATGGGTGGAGGCATATCGACCTGACTCAATGGAGGGGTATGTTGGTAATGAACACATCATTGAAAAGGTAAAGATTTATATAGAGAATAACGATGTACCACATTTGTTACTATACGGACAAGCTGGGACTGGTAAAACAACTCTTGCTAAAATCATTACAAATCAAATCGATTGTGATTTAATGTATATTAACGCATCTGATGAGAATTCAGTTGATGCAGTTCGTGATAAGATTCGTGGATTCGCATCATCAATGGGATTTAAAGATTGGAAAATCGTAATATTAGATGAAGCTGATTACTTAACACCAAATGCTCAAGCAGCACTTAGGAATTTAATGGAAACATTCTCCCGAACTACAAGATTCATTTTGACTTGTAACTATGTAGAGAAGATAATCGACCCGATTCAAAGTAGATGCCAAACATTCGGAATCACACCACCATCTAAAAAGGATGTGGCTATGAGATTGAAACAAATCTTAGATGAGGAAGAGGTAACATATGAAATGCCCGATTTAGCAGTATTGGTAAATAGTGGATACCCTGATATTCGTAGAGTTTTAAACGCAGCACAACGACAAGTTATAGATGGTGTATTAAAAATTGATAAAACATCAACAATTCAGGCTAACTATATGGATGAGGTACTTACAATATTACAATCAAATAGTAGTGTTAAGGATACATTCAATAATGTAAGGAAAATCATCGCAGATTCAAAGGTAAGAGATTTCACACCATTTTACAGATTTATGTATGATGAAGTGGATAACTACGCTAATGGTAAAATTGGTAACACTATATTAAAGATAGCAGATGCACAATATAAAGATTCATCAGTCGTGGATAAGGAAATTAATATCATGGCAATGTTATTAGATATCATAACTGATATTAAGTAATGCAATAATAAACGTAAATAAATTAGGATATACGGAAATAATTTCGTATATTTGTATAAACAATTAGTAAATCAAAAAAAAGTAGAGTATGAACACATCACAACAAATTTTCGAATCAATTAAAGAATTATATACTGAGTTTGAAACAGAACACAACGGTACAACGAAAGCATCTAAAGGTAGAGCTAGAAAAGCAATTGGAGAAATCAAAAAATTAGTAACTGATTACAGAAAAGTTTCAGTAGAAGAAAGCAAATAGATATGAAGAAGAAAAGCGGAAAAGTGGTTGGCATGAACCAACCACAACCAGCTGCACCAAATATGCAGTTAGACCCAACTAAGTTGGACACAATTAGATGTGAAGAATGTGAAGGTATATTCTTTAATGAAGTAACAATGTATAAGGTAGTACCAGCAGTACAATCTCCAAACGGCAAGAAATCTATGTTACCAATTCCGGTACAAAGATGTGCTGATTGTGGAAATGTATCAGAGCAGTTCTTACCAAAAGAATTATTACCATAATGGCTAAAAAAGCAAGCACAGGCGTAAAAGCTAAATCTATATTCAATCACTTATCGGGTATAAAGGAAAAGAAAACATCTTGGAAATCTCTATCAGATATGGATAAGAAATCATTCAGTCCCTTTATAATAAATCGATGGTTAAGCATGAATATAGGTTTACTGCCTATTGTTAATATTCTTCAAAAATATACAATAGGACTTTTATCTGCTAGAGATACATATAAAGTATATTTGGACTTCTTACCAAAGCAAAAAACATTTGATAAATACATCAAAGGTAAAGCTGATGGTAAGTATAACAAAGATATGTTAAAATATCTATCTACTTGGTATAGTGTTTCGCAGAGGGAAGTTATCCAATATATGGAACTCCTACCAAAAGACGAAGTTTTGGATATATTAATGAAATACGGATTAACTGATAAGCAGGCTACGGCACTGTTAAAAAACAAAAAGAAATGAGTAAATTAGTAGACATGTTACGAACATCAGCAATGGCTGATAAAGCAAAAGCACTCCTATCATTGGAGTTATTAGAAACTAGACCTGTTGGTATAGGTGACCATTCGACTGGGGATTTCTATAAAAACGCTGAAGAAGCATTGAGTATGTTAGTAGATGCTGATGACAGATTAGAGGCATTACAAAAATACTTCATCCCAGCACCAGCACCTACACCTGTTAAACCTACAAAGAAACAAATAAATGGATAATATCAAAGAAGCAAAATCAAAGGTAGTTCATACAGGCGAACGTAGTTTAAAGAAATCGGGTGTAATTTACCCCCAACATGATGCAGTTGAGTATTGTGAACAGAACTACCCGGTTACGACTGATGAGTTTAAAAACATATTAGATGAGATGTACATTACATTTTGTAAAAAGCAACGAAACTACGGACCTGATAACATATCAGTAGGAACTCCATTAGCAAATGACAATGATGTGAAACTATCATTGACAGGGTTGTTTTTCAGGATGAATGATAAGATATCTAGAATTAAACAAATGGTAGTTTTCGGGCAACCTGATGAAGTTGGTGAAAGTGTAGCCGATACATATCAAGACTTAGCAGTTTATGGTGTTATAGCTCAACTAGTCCAACGAATGAAGTGGGGTAAATAAATGGTGTGAATCGTATCGTTTATTCGAAATACACCATACTTATAATAAAGGTGAATAAATGATAATATACAAAGTAACATCAACCACATCGGGTAAGGTTTATATAGGACAAACCACCAAACGGTTGGTGGATAGAAAGCAACAGCATTTGAAGAATGCAAGATTGGGTAAAAAAACCAATTTCTACTCAGCCATTAGAAAATATGGTACTGGTGATTTTGTTTGGGAAATTATAGATAATGCAGAATCGAAGGGTACATTGAATGAGCTTGAAATAAAACACATATCAGAACACAACACCTACAAATGTGGGTATAATATGACTGAAGGTGGTGAAGGTGGGGATACTATTTCTATGAAATCTACTAAAGAGAAAAAGAAGCAGGGTGCGAAGAAAGGTAATATCCCTTGGAATCTTGGCGTTAATATGAAAGAGTTGGGTTATGATTGTTACAAAAACAGACCACCACGTTCGTTTACGGATGAACAAAAGTACCAACATTCAATTTCTATAAAAACATCTAAGAAATTCAAAGATGGCATTAAGAAACGTGCACCCGCTAAGCAGGTTATCATTAAAGATGATTTAGGAAATGTTTGGACTAGGCAAAAGGATTTGATATCATTTTTAGATGTTTCACATCATAAGGTTAGAGCAGGATTAAAAGCAGGTGTTTGGGTATATGATGGTAGGATATACCAAATAATAAGTCGAAAGTAATTCCTAAATTTTAACATTTTTTAACATATTTTAACATTTAAAGCTTGGTAATGCCAGGCTTTTTTCGTATCTTTATATAGTAAGAGATAGGGGAATTCCTAAACCAATTAAAAATTGAAAAATATGATAAAGACAACACAATTAGAATTATGGCTTGAGACAGTAAATAGTAAAAGAGAAACGGAATGGAACTCTAAATTTACATATAAACCATATGAACCACTTACCCATAAAATAGGTAGAGTTTATGCTAAAGTTATGAGTGGTACAGCAGTATGGGCATTCGTTTCAATGGGTGATAATTTAAAAAAGGGATTTAATATCGGAGATTTATTAAAACCAGCTTCCCACAAAGGACCTGCTAACAAAAGTAGAGGTAATATTCTAAACGGTACAGCATCGTGGGGTTATTACGGACCAAATTACCTGTAGGTAATTATCAGAATCAA
>Ga0307989_1000596_pt1 | contig 22717 bp, 17 predicted proteins | sample EllFjometagen185_FD_203164 | JGI IMG/M metagenome (GOLD analysis project Ga0307989, IMG submission 203164) | Marine microbial communities from Ellis Fjord, Antarctic Ocean - #185 | ecosystem: Environmental > Aquatic > Marine > Unclassified | place: Southern Ocean | collected 2014-10-08 | reverse complement strand
GTAACCGGTCAACCGGAACACATGTTATTCGCCAAACCGCAAAGGTACAACGGGCTGCCCAAACGTCTCATTCGGCCCCTAAACCAATGATAGGGAAAAAAGCTCAACAACCGGCCTTAGAAGACCAAAGTAAAACAGGTTCCGGTCTTGATCTGCAGCTAGGTGGAGATATAATGGATGACGATGGATTCGAACGATATTGATTTTTGAAAATTATACAAGAAAAGAGATAAAAGCAGGTGACGTATCTGTATTACAACCTGCTGCAAGTTCGTCATACAAAGAAAAGTATTAACAAAAATCAATTAGTGGAGAATCTAATGGAAGCAAATGAATTACTAGAAACTAACCAGTATTTAGCATTTAAGCTGGAAGAGGAAATTTTTGCTTTTGATATTTCAAAGGTAAGAGAAGTTTTGGAGTACACAACCATGACCAAGGTCCCCCAAACCCCAGAGATGATGAAAGGCGTCATCAATCTTCGTGGCAGTGTGGTACCTGTGGTCGATATGCGGATCAAGTTTGGAATGGGGGAAACAGAGAAAACGGTAAATACGGTTATCATTATAATTGAGATCGATCTGGATGGTGAATCCGTAATGATTGGTGCTCTAGTTGATTCAGTTCAAGAAGTAATGGACCTGGATTCAGATCATATGGAACCTCCACCCAGTATTGGAACACAGTTAAATACCGATTTCATCAGAGGCATGGGAAAACTGGATGGACGATTTATTATTATCTTGGATATTGAAAATATTTTTTCTTCTGAAGAACTGGATTTAGTGCAAGATGCCAGTCAAAAGAAATTTTCAGAGACAGCAGGCTAAAATTTGTCCATAACTTTAGATATAAAATATGGGGAACTATCAACAGCCCTTATTCGGTTAAGCCTTTTGTCATCCCCGCTTTCGCGAGGATGACAATGTTAGAGAAGAATGGGATGTCAATTATATATAATCAGGTTTTATAGTTCGAATGAAAGTGGTAAAATAATTGTCAGTAGCAGCTGACAAAAATGAGGTAGCAAATGGACAAACAAGAAATTCTATTAGAAACCGGGACCAATGAATTTGAAATGCTGGAGTTTTTTATTGATGAAACGATTGAAGGAAAAAGTACTCCTGAAAGATTGTTTTTCGGCATGAATGTCGCGAAAGTTGTTGAAGTCATAGAATCGCCCAATCTTAAAAATAAAGACCATGCCGTTAACCCTAGTTTTTTAGGGACCATTCCACTGCGAGATAAAGTGTTACCGGTAATTGACATGAGTGTCTGGCTGGGCATTAAGAGAAAAAAACACGCTCATGAAAATATCATTGTTTCTCAATTCAGCGATACTATTCAAGGCTTCCTCGTCTCTGGTGTTGTTGAGATTCAGCGGCTGACATGGAAGGATCTGATTCCTCCCGGTAAATTTATCCGACATATGAAGACCAAATCTATTATTGGAATGGTAGAGGCGGATGGGTATTTTATTCAGTTGCTGGACTTAGAATATATTGTCTCGGATTTAAATCCAAATTCTGCAGAAAACGATTGGAAAACAACCGTTAAAGCATCAAAACGGTACCGGGTTCTGGTCGCAGATGATTCCCCAACGATTCGAAAAATGTTAGAAAAAAATCTTTCAAATTCAAATTTTGAAGTCAATATTGTTGATAATGGGGAGGAGGCCTATACCTTTTTAATGAAACTAAAGGAGAAGGCAGATACCGAAAATAGAAGTATTAGCGAATATCTCGATATAGTAATTTCTGATATCGAAATGCCACTGCTGGATGGATTTACCCTGACCAAAAGAATCAAACAAGACCCTGAACTTCAGACATTACCCGTCATTTTATACTCCTCAATCATTACTGATGAATTAAGGCATAAGGGGGAATCGGTTAAGGCTGATTTTCAGGTCTCAAAACCGGATATGAATAAAATGGCAGAAATGGCTATTAACCTGATTGAAAAAAGTAAATCTTCATAACAATACAAATTATCTTGTCTGTTTCATTGTAATCCAAAAGGTCAGCAAAGATTGGCAACAATTAGATCAGTATTACATTAAAAACCGGATTTATATGGCGATAGAGCTTCAGCAAAAAATATTGGTGGTCGATGATGATGAAAAAAATTTAGAGATTTTATCAATCATTCTATCAGAAGCCTATGATGTAAAAACAGCCACATCGGGTGAAGAAGCCTTACGAATCCATGAGTCATTTAAACCAGATATCATGCTGCTTGATATTATGATGCTAGGTATTGATGGTTATGAAGTTTGTCGGGTTTTACGTTTAGAAAAAAAGCAAAGGGATATCAAAATTATTCTGGTCACTGCAAAAACTGGTATAGAAGACAAGCTTAAAGGTTATGAAGTTGGAGCAAATGATTACATAACTAAACCTTTCGATGAAGATGAATTGCTGGCTAAAATCAAGGTTTTTGCCTCCCTTTGCCAAGAAGAGAAAAAAAGCGAGCAGCTTAACCGGTGCCTGTTATTAAGACAGCAAGATATTCCTAATACTTTATGGGAATCAGATAGTGACCTGAATTTTAGCTGGGTTGAAGACACTTGTGAAACCCTTTTGGGATATAGCCCAGCAACATTGCAGGGAAAACCTATTTCAGACTTTCTAGCAAAAGAGGAAATCGGTGAGTTTTACTTCAAGTTCAAAAATGAAATCCAACAATTGAATCCCAAAATAGCTGGTTTGACCTTTAACTTTATCAAATCAAGCGGTGAAAAAATTCCGTTACAAGTTTTTGCGGATAGCAACATCGATTCAGATAAAAATCCAGCAGGAATGACAGGTATTTTTCGTGACATGAGCTCATTTTCAAAGCTTGTCGATGTCTCTGATGAAAGTAGCCAGCATATGATGATACGCGTCGATCAGCACTACATTATCGTTCATGTTGGAAAAGATGTCCATCAGTTCTTACCTGTTGAAATTAAAAATCAGGAATCGACAACTGATTTTTTGCAATTTCTGGTTGATCCTTCGATGTCCAACCTTTTTTCATTTTCCTTTGACCAAAAAGAGGATGTCCCCTTCCCTGTAGAGGTTAATCTAACGGACGACAATAAGATTGTCCGAAGCTTTTCTGTTCAGTTTACGTATAATCCCGATGGGCCCTATCAGGAAGGATACCTGGCACCTATCAGTGCAAAAGATAAGCTGGACATTGCTTCTCATAAAATGAATAGCCAAGATAAAACAATTGCTGATCAGCAAATGGCCTTGAAGAGTGCCTTGGTTATTGACCCTGAAATGCAAGAGAGTATTTTAACAGATGCACAAAATCTCTCTTCAGAAATTCTCGACTTAATTAAATCGCTAGAAGTGTTTGCTTTTCCCAGCGAAGAAACATTCAGTATGGAAGAATATAGTCAATTCTTATTAAACAGAAATCTTCAGGTTTACTTAGAAAATTTAAGACTGTTGGGAAATAAAATACACGGTTTAAAAGGGAGTTGCGGTTTTTTGTTACAACCGGCGAAAGTCCTGTGCCACCATATTGAAGATATAACTACACCTTTAGCCGAAAAAAGATTTATATTAACACAATCCTTATCTAGACTGATGAAGCAGTTTATTTTTAAAATTGAGGAGATGCTGGAAAAATTCGAATCTGCTTCAGAGTTTGAATTCAATATTGATGGTTGGTTGGAAAAGATTGCGTCTGCAATCAATACAGCAGATGAATTTATTAATGATAATAAGAGTGAAGTTATACAATTAATTGATAACCGTAGTAAAGACAGTGGAGAGATCAGAAACCGCAAAAAAAAGGAATCGCTAACGGTTTCTTACGCAGGATATGAAACCCTCGCAGAAAAAGTAAAAGATCTGTTTTTTACACTGTCAACATCCCTAAATGATGAGGAGTCGATCCAGGCAGGGAACTTATACAATGATTTTTTGGGTACACACCAGCAGATTAAAAAAGTACCCTTGAACCTATCTCGCTACGATCGACTGATTCCACAAATAGCCAAAGACTACCAAAAAGAAGCTGATTTTCATTTCAAGGATCATCAGGTCAAAGCTGATCAAGAATTCTGGAATTCAATCCATGAGATTCTTAATCATGTACTCAAAAATGCAGTCATTCACGGAATTGAAAATCCTGAAAAAAGAGTTGAACAAAAAAAAGACGCTAAGGGGAATATTTCGGTTGAACTAAAAGAAGATGCCTTACATATTCTGCTGATTGCTTCAGACGATGGACAAGGGATTGACACGAAAAAACTTGCTGAAAAAGCAATAAATTCTAAAATTCTCAACGCCGAGCAGTTAAAGCAGATGACAGAGGATGATATTATAAGGCTACTTTTTTTACAGGGGATATCGACAGTCGACAGCCTGGATGATAATGCAGGTCGCGGAGTGGGTATGAATGCGGTTCAAGAGGTTGTGGATCAACTCAAAGGCGAGGTTCAAATAGTCAATGAACCAGGCAAGGGGTGTACCTATGAGTTCTCCTTTCAAAAAAGTAATGTCTCTTTGCCCTGTATTATTATATCAATTGATGATCTTGAACTGGCTTTTCCTGAAGACTATGTGGAAACGTTTATCGACTACAAAAATAAAAATATCGTGACTGTCAAACAAAAACCATTTTACAAATATAATGATAGTTTAATCCCCCTCATTGATTCGAGGAGAAATTTTGATAAAGACGCCACCGGTAACAGCGATATATTCGCCAGTGTCATGGTTTTAAAAAGTAAGCATTCAAAAAAAGCGCTGCTCATCAACAAGATTCTTCACCATGCAAACTTACCTATTCTCTCTTTGCCTAAAATTTACAGGGGGGTTCCCATCTACCAAGGAACGACAATATTCAATAAAAATCCAGTGCAAGTGATTAATATTGAAGGATTGGAATAGAACAAGGAACATCTCTTTAAATAAAAAGGCTGCTAAAGTTACAAGCTAACAATACGGAAGATGATCGGTTAAAAGATGCTCTGGTGGTTAGTCAAAACAGAATACAGCATTAATCAAGCATATCCACGTGGATTGATTATTAATGAGCTAATATCCAACTCGATGGATCAATAGATATGGAAAGTAAGAACGGAACCAAATTCATCATTAAATTTAATATTGAAACCTAATCATAGGATCCGCCAAAATTCTCATCGTAGACGAAGCCATTATCGCAATAAACGACAACCACCATCACACATCTTAGCCATGCAAAAAATAAGGGAAATGATGTTACTTGAGAAAAATAAGACCAACCTGGATAAAGAACTCTTAAAAAAGAAAAAATATATAAATATTTTTCACAATCCCACCACTGCTTGGTTCATCTTAATAACTTCTTTAGTGTTAACAGTGGGAGCGTATTTTCTTTCGGTCTCCTTTGTTCAACAACGCGTCGAAGATCGATTTTCTTTTAGAACGACTGAAATCGAAAGTGCGATTAAAGATCGCTTACGGATTTATGAGCAGGTACTATGGGGAGGAGTAGGGTTATGGAATGCTTCTAAGAGTGTTTCCAGGCAAGAATGGGGGAAATATGTGGAATCTTTAAAAATCAATCAGCATTGGCCGGGGATTCAAGGAATTGGCTTTAGCATTCCGGTTCAACCTTTGGAAAAACAAGCACATATCGAAAAAATCCGTTCTGAAGGCTTCCCTGAATATCTCATCAAACCTGAAGGTACAAGGGATCTTTATTCAGCGATCATCTATCTGGAACCCTTTGATTGGCGTAATCAACGCGCTTTTGGATACGATATGTGGTCCAATGAGATGAGGCAAATGGCAATGACGCGCGCTCGTGATGAAGGAGTAGCAGCAACTTCGGGTATCATCACTTTAGTGCAAGAAACAAAAGAAGATATCCAAAGAGGATTTCTTATGTATTTACCCGTCTATCAAACTAAAACGATACCGAAAACCCTTAAAGAGAAGAGAGAACGTTTCGTAGGGTGGGTCTACGCCCCTTTTCGAGCCGGGGATTTGATGAAAGGGATTGTGGGAACGGAAGATCCAAATATCGAATTTGAAATTTTTGATGGGGAAACCATGTCCCAGGAGGCGCTTCTTTTTGACAGTAACTCGGGACTTCCTTTAAACCAGTCTAACCATAATCATAATTTTCAGAAAACGGTAAGAATCACTCTTCAGGGACGGCTCTGGACAATACAGTTTAATACGCACGATACATCTTCAGGAAATTCGGAAAAGCATTTACCCCTTCTTGTAGCATTGGCTGGAGGTTTTGTAGATCTTCTCCTGTTTTATGTTATTTATTCCCTTTATTTCATCAACAGACGGGCGGAAAGCATCGCTGAAGAAATGACTCAAGCGTCAAGGGATGCTAATGAAAAGCTAATCGTGATCAATGCGGATCTAAAAAAGACAACAGTTTCCAGAAATTACATGGATAGTATTCTCCAATCCATGACCGATACCCTCGTAGTTATCAGTCATGACGCAACGATTCAATCTATGAACCAAGCCACTCTTAATCTGCTAGGTTATGAAGAATCTGAACTTATTGGAAAATCCATAAAAGTGATCATAACTGAAGAAGAAAAAGAACTGGAATTATTCAGTGGAACTGGGTTGAAAATGCTAATCGAAAAAGGCTCTGTTCATGGAGTTGAAATGATTTACACCGCAAAAGAGGGCCATAAGATTTCCATGCTATTTTCTGGCTCTGTGATGAAGGATAAGGAAGGTACTTTCAAAGGGATTGCTTGCGTGGCTCAAGACATCACCGACCATAAGAATGCAGAAGATCAAACCAAAGCCTCCCTCAAAGAAAAAGAATCCCTACTCCAGGAAATCCAAAAAAATGAAGCAATATTAACCTCATTTACTCAAGCACTTCCAGATATTGCATTTATCTACGATGAAGAAGGTAAGTATGTCAGGGTTTTTGCGACCCAAAAAGACCTATTGATCGAAGAGCCAGAACATCTGGAAAGAAAAAAAGTCCATGATGTACTGCCTAAGGAAATCGCTGATAACTTCTTAAAAGTTATTAATGAAACAATATCGAGCGGCAAGTCCCAGATTTTTGAATATGAACTCAAAGTGAAAGTTGGTAAGAAGCATTTCCAAGCCAGGACTTCACCAATGAAAATCAAAATTGATGGGAAAAATGTCATCGTTTGGATTGCTCTTGATATTTCGGATTACAAACAAGCGGAAGAAAAAATCATAGCATCCCTTAAAGAAAAACAAACCTTGATTGATGAAATCCACCATCGGGTCAAAAACAATATGAATGTTATTTCAAGTCTGCTTAAACTTCAGGCAAACAATATTGAAGATGATCAAATCAAAAATATTCTAAAGGAAAGCCAAAACCGTATATATGCGATGTCAGCTGTTCATGAAACACTTCATGGATCAGACAAATTATCCGAAATTGATCTCAAGAGTTATTTATCTAAGATAACGACTTCAATATTTCAAACATATTCAGTCAACACCGCAAAAGTAAAATTGAATAGTGCTATTGAAAACGTGCCGATCAGCTTAAATCAAGCTTATCCACTCGGTTTGGTCATCAATGAATTAATTTCCAACTCTTTGAAGTATGCTTTTCCAGGAGAAAGGAAAGGTGAAATTAATGTAAACATGAAGAGACTGGATAAGGAGCTACATCTCACCGTAGTTGACGATGGTGCCGGAATGCCAGATGGCTTCGATTGGAAAAATCCCAGTACTTTGGGACTCAAACTTGTTCGAACATTAGTCGAAAACCAACTCGATGGTTTAATAGACATGGAAAGTAATAACGGCACTAAATTTATCATTAAATTCAACATCAAAACCTAACCATAGAAAAAGCTAGAATACTCATCGTTGAAGACGAAGCCATTATAGCAATGGAAGTCGAAAGCCAGCTGCAAGGTTTAGGCTATAATGTGACTTCAATTGTCGATACCGGTGAGAAAGCCATAAAGAAGGCAGAAGAAGACAAGCCGGATCTCATCTTGATGGATATCCGCATCAAAGGAGAGATGGACGGAATAGAGACTGCTGAAGTCATTCGAAATAGATTTGGGATACCAGTCATTTTCTCCACTGCCTATCTGGATCAGGAAAGAATTGAACGGGCAAAGATCACCATGCCATTCGGGTATGTGCTGAAACCAATTCAGGAAAGGGAACTTAGAGTGACGATTGAAATGGCGATATATGTTTCGAAAGTTGATGGTGAGAGGAGGCGGGCGGAGGAAGAATTACGTCAAAAAGAGTTATATATAAATGGGTGGATAGATGGCTTGAGCAAATACATCCTGATGATTTAGAAAAAGCACTCATCTTTACAGAGGATGAAAATTTTGATGCTGAGTTAACCGTGGTACAAGTTGATAGTTTCAATAAATTCATGTGTGCCATTTCTGAAGAACAAATCTATTCAAACTCAAAAGATTTATTGGAAAGATACAAAATTTAGATTTTCCCCATTATGGGCTACACACCGACCATCCCACCCCCAAACCCAATAATAATAACATCTAGAGGATTTCCACCATTTTACCCCCAAACCCTTCCATATCAATTACATCACTTGCTGCAACTCTATCAAATTATAGCTATATCTTTGTTTACTATGGTTTTTGTTGTTGAATTCATACGTCCCAGTTGTTACTCTTAGTGCGTCATATATTACTACAGAATGGGCTAAACAGGGCTAGGATTTTTGGATAGAATCCCATTCAGCGGTTTGGTTCTGAATGGATAATAATGCAGAGAAGCAATAGATTTAAAGAATGAAAAATGTACTTTCCTTCACCTTCCGCGGGGGCATCAAAAAATCTGGAAAAACGATCCCCTGGTTTGCCCGAAATGTCAGTCCGAAATGCGGATAATTTCGTTCATTGAAAATCCCAAAATCATCAAGAAGATCCTGAAATATTTGAATCTATGGGAAGAATAATCATCTCGTGATCCGCCTTTTAAACCTGAAATACCGGATGAGATCGTCTATGTTCCCATAGATGATGGTTGGGGGCCGCACGAAAACCCGATTTCAAGAAATGAGAAAAAAAATTCGCTTGACTTCGAAAAAGCAAATTCTTACCGCTTTAAAAGCGGCGCCAACTTTGCCCAATTTTGATTTTTAGAAAGTCTTTTAATCATTTTTGTTGCTCCTTTTTTTATTACTGCGACAAGGATGTCGCATATTTATATATCAGCCTGCTCAAATCTCTCATTGTATTGGAGAATATAGAAACTTTTCACTATTACAGCATCTGGACTGGTGATGGCTGGAACTTCTGGATACGGTGATACCTATTATGCTTTTGCTAATTTCATCTCTGACTACTGTTTATCTGAATTCTGTAAAGAGACAGGAATTCAGAAAGAAGAAATTGAGGGGAACTTCACATACCCAGTTATAGCTTCAGAGTTTTTTACTGAGTAATGATAATAGCCCCGGAAACGGGCCATTTTTAAAACATCCCTACATTGTCTTTATACCCCATAAGACTTGTTATGAAGCTAATCAATAAAATCCATTCAGCTGTTCTTTCATCCTCTTCAAAAACAATTTGGCAATGCTGAATTAGAAAACCCTTAACACCATCAATGGTTTCTTCAATCAACTGATTTCAGCATAAAAAAATCAAAATTGAATTTCCAGCTTTTCCAGGTTGACAAGTGCAAAGTGCATAGTATAAAGTTTGACTTTGCATTATGAGCTGATTTCATTTTCAAATGCTCACTGCTACATTTTTTATGAAAAGCAAAAGACTGAGCCTAACAGACAGATAACCTGAACCGTAGTTAATAAAGGAGTTTTTATCCATGAAAACAAAAATTACAGAAATGCTGGGAATCAAGTATCCAATTATCTGCGGCGGCATGATGCGTCTGGCCTATCCTCAGCTTTGTGCAGCAATTTCCAATGCCGGTGGATTGGGAAATCTGACTTCAGCGATGTATCAATCCAAAGAAGAGTTTAAGACCGCTATTCAAGAGGTGAAGGCGTTAACGGACAAACCCTTTATTGTTAACGTTACCCTGTTGCCGTCCATTGGTGTACCCCCAGAAAGATATAATGGTTTTTTTGAAGCCATTGCCGAAGAGGGTGTAGCAGCTCTGGAACTGAGTGGAACGCCACTGCATCGGTATGAAGGCGGAAAATATCTGGAATTGCTAAAAAAGGCCGGGACTAAAATATTCCACAAAGTCGGTAGTGTCAAACATGGACTTTCAGCTCAAAAAGCAGGATATGATGGTGTTTTTGCTGCCGGAGTAGAAGAAGGGGGACATCCGCTGAATGAAAACGTGGCAACGACCGTACTGACTCCTCGCATGGCAGAAGAGTTGGATATTCCAGTGGTCACCACCGGTGGAATTGCCAGCGGAGTCGGCCTGGCAGCAGCACTTTGTCTGGGCGCTGAGGGGGTGATGATGGCTACCCGCTTTATTAACACCCATGAATGTAAAGTTCATTCCAACGTTTATGAGGAACTGATTAGCCGACAGGAAAATGAAACCGTACTTTATGGTAACTCTATCGGGCTACAGGGGCGAGGGTTGTTAAATGAGTCTATCCAAAAAGTATTGGAGATCGAAAAAGAAGGTGGCGGACTGGAAGAGATTATCCCGCATATTGCCGGAGCCTTGGGTGATGAAATCTGGCAGGAAGGAAATCTGGACCAAGGTCTGGTTGCGGTTGGACAAACCATCGGTTTGATCCATGATGTGGTTTCATGCAAGGAACTTCTGGATAGAATGGCTGTGGAAGCTGAAGCGGCTCTGGACAAGAGCAAACAGATGTTTAAAACAGCATAGTATTAATATAAAAAGGAGATAAATCATGGGGCGCAAGCCGGTCACCCGTCCCCCCAACCCGTTGGATGATGGACCGATGTTGAAAATGAAGGAATTGGTCGAAGCAACAAGGGTCAATAGAGCCACGATCTTGTATTATGTTTCAAAAAGACTGCTTCCTAAGCCGGTAAAAACAAGCCCCAATATCGCTTTCTATTCGTCATCAATGGTCGAGAGAATCCAGCTGATTCGCCAACTTCAATCGACTCACCGGTTCAGCCTTGATCAAATTCGGACCATTCTCCGGGAGAAAGATCAGGGCAGAGATATTCAGACACTCATTGATTTCAATAAAGAGGTTTTCAGCCAGGAAGAAGGTAAAACACTGGACCTGAAATCCTTCTGCAAATCCAGCGGTCTCAACGAGAAACAAGTCCAAAAAGCCTTGGAACTAAAGCTACTCCTGCCAAATTCCGATGATGCCTTTGATTCATCAGACCTGGCTTGTGGACATAGACTAAAGCATCATCTTGATACCGGTTTTCCACTGAAGGATCTAAGTTTCTATGCTGTTCTGGCCGATCAGATAATAGAAAAGGAAATCGACCTGCGAAATCGGATTATTCTTGAAAAATCATATGATGAATCCCTGAATCTCACCCTCAATGCAACCCAGGGGGCCCGTTTCTTTCGTGAATATATTATCGAAAGAAAATTTCAGAAAAAAGCCTCGCAACAGCCTCTAATCATAGATAAATAAAGATAATACTTTGCGCCTTTTTGGGTCGTACAGGACTCAAATGACGCAACGTCCCCCTAATACCTGGAAAGAAAAAATGAAATAGATGATCCAGTTAATCTTATTGAATCTCTTTTTAATGTAATTAGATCCACAATCGGTTAGATTCACACAAAGCAGAAAATGGGTCGATCATTTTATGTAGCTTAAGACATACTCAAAATCCAGGAGGATTTTTATATCCAGATCTTCTGGCAGTCACTGTTTTCTGTCCAAAATTGAAAGATGTGAGGGACATCTAGTGGACAAGGAAGTTAAAACATACTGACCAGATACATAAATATTTCAATTTGATCCCATTATTCATAAACATTTTATAATTCTAGAGGTTATACAGTGAATGATCAATTAACCATGCGAAATCTTAAAGACATTGAAGAGATTGAAAAAGTTCCTTTTTCAGACAGAATAAATATCAGCAGTACCTATGAACTACTGGAAAAAGGAGCGGCTATTAATCCAGATGGAGTCGCCATCAGTTTTTTGCTCAATGGCGACAGTTATCAACAACCTGTTCAAATCCTTTATCGTGATTTTATCGGTAAAATTAGACAAACAGCTAATATGTTGAATGATTTGGGTGTTGGACCGGAAGATGTTGTCACCTATCTGTTACCCAGTCTTCCTCAGACCCATTACACTCTCTGGGGGAGTGAAGCGGTTGGGATCTCGAATCCAATTAATCCTCTACTGGAAGCCGAAACCATCCGGGATATCTGCATTGCTGCTAAAACCAAGGTATTGGTTGCCATGGGTGAATTTCCGGGAACTGATATATGGCAGAAGGTAGAATCAATCCGCAAAGAGATTCCCACGCTGAATAAAGTCATCCGGGTAATGGGAAAGACTGAAGAAGCCGAGGGAATTTGGGGATTTGAAGAGATGGTTGAGAAATATCCCGCAGACAAGCTGACATTTGAGAGAACCATCAAACCAGACGATATTGCATCTTTATATCATACCGGTGGAACAACGGGGCGGCCCAAACTGGCACGACGGACCCATCATAATGAAGTCGCTGTTACATGGATGCTCAAAGCCGCAACCGGATTGCAACCTGGAGAAACAGTAATGGTGGGGCTACCCCTCTTTCATTGTAATGGAACCCTCGTTACCGGACTGTTTCCCTTCTCCGTCGGGGGTCAAGTCGTTATACTTTCTCCATCCGGCTATCGGGATACCTCAATTATCACCAATTTTTACAAAATTGTGGACCATTACCAGCCCGCTTTTTTCTCCTGTGTACCTACTGTTCTTTCTGTTTTACTGGATATCCCCGTCGGAGATTCAGATATTTCATCGCTTCGCTATTTGATCTGTGGGGCAGCGCCATTAAGCGTAGAACTATTTAATCGATTTGAAGAATACACGGGAATGAAGATTCTGGAAGGATTCGGAATGACGGAAGCCACCGTTGCCAGCACATGTAATCCAAAAGATGGTCAGCGTAAAATCGGCAGCATCGGATTTCGATTACCCTACCAGTATATAAAAATTGCCATTGTTGATGAAAATGGGGATTATGTCAGGGATGCTGAAACAGATGAAATTGGCGTACTTTGTATCAAAGGTGAGTGTATTTTCAAAGGATATGTAGAAGCGGAGCACAATGAAAAAATCTGGCTGCCGGAGGGTTGGTTTAACAGCGGAGATTTAGCTCGTCAAGATGCAGATGGATACCTGTGGTTAGCCGGTAGAAAAAAAGAGCTGATCATTCGGGGCGGACACAACATCGACCCGGCTTTGATTGAAGAACCATTGTACAAATTGGAAGGCGTTACCATGGTGGCGGCTATCGGACGACCCGATGCCCATGCAGGTGAAGTGCCTGTCGCATATGTTGAAGTAAATGAAAATTCCGGCCTGACGGCAGAAACGGTGATGAACTGGGCGAAAGAGCATATTGGTGAGCGGGCAGCTGTCCCCAAAGAGATAATTATTACCAAACAGATTCCTTTAACTCCCATTGGAAAGATATTCAAACCCGCTTTACGATGGGATTCCATTAAACAAATCTACGAACAGGAACTCAAGGCATTAGGTGATGAAGCAGAGGTCCAGGAAGTCGTTGTCTCCGAACATAAACTCCATGGTACTGCTGCTTTCTTAAAAATTAAGCCTGCTGAAGGAGTCAGTGCAGAGCAAATCAAGCAACGAATCGCAGACATCCTGGGACGCTATACTATTTATTATGAGACAGAAATAATATAGCCCTTCTCCTTTTTTTTTAAGGTAACCGTTCACAGGTTCAAACTTATGTGATGATGAAAAACCGTCAGAATATCGAAGCCTTCAAAGAAAAGATATTTACAATTTTAAAGGTACACAATGCCTGATTCCTCACCATCATTACTGGATATAGAAAAGTCAGATGAATATTTGAAAAAGATATTCATGGCCGGCGTTCACCGAGTCGACCCTTACCGATTGATTAAAGATCAGGTCTATCTTGATCAATCCAGCATGGTTTATCAAAACGAAAAACATCTAAAAAGTTTAGACCTTAAAAAATTCGAAGATATAATTGTTTTTGGCGCAGGAAAAGCCACAGCTAAAATGGCAAAAGCAATTGAAGAAATTTTTGGGGACAAAATCCAACAAGGCCTCATTTCAGTTAAGTATGGCCATGTTGAAACCTTAGAGTTCATAAGGACAATTGAAGCCGGCCATCCGGTTCCAGATGACAACGGACTTAAAGCCGCTAACAAAATTGTGAAAATGGTTCAACCGGTGAATGAAAAAACGCTGGTCATTGGATTGATTTCCGGTGGAGGTTCCGCCTTAATCCCACTTCCTTTTAATCAAACCATTCAGGATCATTCTATCCTCCTGACACTGAAAGATAAGCAGGAAACCACGAAGGCACTGTTATCCTGCGGGGCAACAATTAATGAAATCAATTGTTTTCGCAAACATCTGTCAATGATTAAGGGAGGTCGGTTGGCCCAAATCATCCACCCGGCACAATCCATTAATTTTATTCTCTCGGATGTTGTTGGTGACCGCCTTGATTGCATCGCATCCGGACCTACTTCCCTTGATGATTCAACATTTTTTCAAATGGCAGAGATCGAAAAAAAATACCAGCTGGAGAGTCAGCTTCCGGACGGTGTGAAAGAAATCATTAAATTGGGAATAAAAGGTGTTTTACCAGAAACACCAAATTCACAAAGTCCTTTCCTAAGTAAAACAGAAAATATTCTGATCGGTACCAATCGTATTGCCCTGGAAGCCGCCGCTGAAACAGCTGAATTATTGGGATTTGATACTGAGATACTCTCTTCTCAAATCATTGGAGAAGCCCGGGAAGTTGCCAAGGTACTCTGTGGAATCGCCAAAGATACCAAAAAATATAGGATGTCCGGAAACCAGCCTAAATGCCTGATTACCGGTGGAGAAACAACCGTCACAATAAAAGGGGATGGAAAAGGGGGAAGGAGTCAGGAGATGGCGCTCTCATTTCTGGCAGAACTGTCCCAAGACCCTGAATCGACACGAGGGATCTTTTTTCTGGCAGCATCAACCGACGGCAATGACGGCCCGACAGATGCAGCAGGTGCCTTTGCCAGCGCTGAGGTCCTGAAAAAATCTAAATCCATGGACTTGTCAATCATAGATTATCTAAACAGAAATGACGCCTACCGTTTCTTTGATCAGACCCACACTCTTTTAAAGACAGGTCCGACCAATACGAACGTCTGTGATATTCAATTGATTTTGATTTATCCTTAGGTATCCCTTTTACTACATATCTCATTCGAAATTTCTGGATAAGCTTTTCGATATTGAGATTAAGAATGAAAAGCTATCAATTTCTTTGTAAACAGCATCTCTGTTCTTATGCTGCATATAATACAATTTTGTTAACAATGAACTAACTGGAAGTACTGATATTAAGATCCTGGTTTGAAAATGGATTGCATAAATTTTCTGCATCTAAGAGAGAATCAAAAATAAATCGTTTCATCAGATCATCCAAGTTATTATAATGACGCCTCAATTAGTGAAAATCGCATCAAAAAATTGACCAAACAAAAATATATAGAACAATAAGTGTTAAACTTTTTGTTTAACACTTATTGTTTGATCATATCTTATTATAATATGTCACGCAGAATGAAGCTACGGAATAAACTTGTTATGTGACCCCCTATCAAGGCTTTCATTCAGATAATACGTCAACATCTGTTTGGATGTATGTGGATTGTTCCAGAGCGTTTCTGCGGAATGGATTTATTTTAATCAATATAAAAAAGGATATCGGTCAGATCATCAGTTAATGATTCAACAGCATCAATGTCTCTTGAAAGGATCGCTTTTTTCAGTTCCAGCATAATCTCTTTCATCTCATTGGCATCTTCAATTCCTGCCTGATCCATTTTCAATTCTGCTTTATCGATCATGGTTTTTGCGATATGAATTTTCGGGGAGTCCTTTTCATTCACATTCGTATTATCTATAGTATCCAGTTCATCAGCTGAGTTATCGGAAACTTCATCTCCAAAGATTTGGGCCAGTTTATCGACGGATGTTGAAATATCGCTATGATCAAATGAATTATCAATGGTAATCTGCTTTCGTTTTCCTGTCTTTTTTTCCGTTGCGATAACAGTCAGGATACTATTCAAATCCAGATTCATAGTGAGTAAAATTTCACCACTATCCTGTTTTATTGATAAATCAATGATACTAAAGAACCCAATACGTTTGTTCTCGCTAGCAAATTCACTATCTCCCTGATAAATTTCCACTTCAATAGTAGTTTGTTCCGGGTGCATCTTATAAAATATTTTACTCTTACTGGTCGGTAAAGGAGAGTTTCGATGGATGACCGGAATAAACATATCATCATTGGAGATAAACCCGAACTCACCCATCTCTACCGCTCGTGTACCAAACGTATAGGGAGTTACATCCACCAAAATTGACTGAATACTTTCATCACTCAAGATGGCCCCTTGAATTGCGGCTCCCACACAGACGCTTTGATCGGGGTTGATACTATCAGACGGAACCACTTGGAACATTTCTTCAAATTCCTCAGAAATCAGCGGAATTCTGGAAATTCCACCCACCAGCAGAATCTGGTCTATATCTCCGACATTCAAATTGGCATCACTTAGCGTAATGTGAACTAAGTTCATGGTTTCAGCAATAAACGGTTCTATAATCTCCTCAAATTGATTTCGACTGATTTCTAGATCCACAGCTAAAGGCGGCTTATTTTCATCGATAAAAAGACTTTCAACGATGGTAAAATAAGGGTGATCCGATAGTTCAATCTTACACTTTTCTGCAATGTGCAACAATTGGTGGGTTGTCTGACTATTTTGAGATAAGTCCATACTGTATTTTTCAGAAATCAGATCTGCCAAAAATCGACTGAACTCCAGATCAATGTCATCACCACCCAGTTGATTGTTACCATGACTCGACAGTACTTCCACCAGATTATTAGAGATATTGACCACTGAAACGTCAAAGGTTCCCCCGCCAAAATCGTATACAACGGCTTTAATCTCGTCGTCCTGACGATAGTTGTAAGAAAGTGAAGCAGCGGTAGGTTCATTGATAATTCGTTCGACTTTAAACCCTGCTATTTCACCCGCAATCGATGTTGCTTTTCTCTGATCATCCGAAAAATAAGCAGGAACGGTAATCACTGTTGAATCAAAACGTATTCCGAATTGGGTTTCGGCGGTCTCCTTGATATGTCTGAGAATAATTCCGGAAATCTCTTCGGGAAGATAGTTCTTTTCATTTAACACCGTCTGAATATCCTTACCCATAAGTCTTTTGACTGATTTAACACTATTTTCTGGATTTAGATAATACTGATTTTTCGCTACCTGACCAATCGTGAAGTCATTATTGCTATCCACAGAAATTACGCTTGGCAGAAGACGAGACCCCTCAAATTCTACAAATTCCACTTGACCGTCTTTAATGATACTTGCCAAAGAATTGGTTGTTCCTAAATCAATACCTAAAATCATACGACTCCTTCTACTGGTTTATGTTCATCAGTACTAATCTTATTCACCTTGACCCTGGCTAATCTTAATACTAAATTGTTGTGCAAATAGCCTCTCTCGACTGTTTCAAGAACCATTTGATCAGACAGGCTTTTATTTTCCATCGTTTCGATGGCAACCATCTGTGCCGGATCAAATAATATGTTCTCTGTTTGAATAGGTATCACATTCGCTTTTTCTAAGGACTGATCTATTTTTTTTAATATCTGCTGAGTGTTTTTATTCACATACTCAAACGGTTCGTGAGCGACCATTTTCATCATCAGTGATGATATTGCGTTGTTTCCTTTAAAAACCAGAGATAACCCCTGGTCAAAAGACTCGATATAATCTCTGGTTTCGATGATAGATAACAACAGTGTTTTTTGTTCCGCATAGGCTGTTTTTTGTACCAATGCGTTTACATTTTCAATGAGCTGTTGTTTGGCATGTTTCTCATCATCAAAATATCCTTTAAAGGTTTCCAGACGCGTTTTCTCCAGTCGATTTGACTGCTTAAGTTCAGAACGGATCATGGACAACTCAGTAAATAGGGATTTAAAATCCACACCAGCATCTTCGCTTTCAAATGGAATATCATCCAGTTGTAAATCATCAAGAGAAAAGGATTCCTGGGTGAGAAGTTCTCTTATTTTTGCCTCGATCTGCTCTTTTGATACAATTGACATAACCCTTCCCATTTTTTTAAAGGTATTGACTTATCGATGTTTAGACATAAGGTTGTAAACTCTTCAAACTCTATATCATCTTGACTACCCAGCAGAAAATACTCCAATCGCTTTTGTTCCGTTTCAACGAGTTCATAAGCCTTCCGGATGATTTTATATTGTTGAGGTGCTTTTTCCGGTGAATATTTAAGAATCGAATCTCGATAGGCTTTCCGAATGATTTGACTATCATTGGTAACCTCAAGCCCTAAAATTTTATATGCAATCATGATGGCTCCCCGTTATCCAGAATATCAAAAAAGCTGAGCTGATCGTTTTTATCCTCAATCTTTTTTTGATCTTGTTCTCTTTTTTTCTTCTGCCCTTTGATCCGCTTTTGCTCTTCCTCTCCCTTTTTATTTTCTTTTTGTTCCTCCTCTACAGCTTTCCTAAATGTTTCGAGCTTTTCTTGCAATTCTTCACCACCCATCTTCATTATTTCGTCGTCTAAAGATGACGGGTACTTTCTTCTGGCAGATCGAACTCGTATCGAATTTCCAAAGGTTTTCCTCACTTCAGACAAGTCGATTTTATCATCCAGCCCAGCCCCTTCAATCAGGGATGAGCCGAGTCTTTCAATATCATCCAGATTCTCTTCAAATATATCTTCAATTTCATCATTTATCCCCTCCAGACTGTCTTCAAACGTGTCATCAATGAAATATCCGATCTCCTCAAAAATCTCACTCCAATATGATAAGTCTTCCAGAATACTACTGCCAAACGAAGAACGAAACTCTGTCAATACTTCCTTTGACTGCATCAATTTTTTGATTTTTTTATAGTTTAGCTTGGAACAGAAAAGGTGATATAAAAACTGGAATATTTTTTGCTCTGGGAAACAGTGATACGCCAAGCTGACAAAGGCTAAAAATGAGCGAGTCCATCCTGCTGACAGGGATATTGATAAAAGATTTTTGAGTGGGTCAATCGCTATTTTTTTTGCCGATTTTTCCTGATTTAAAACGGTCATGGTAAAGTCGGAGAGCACAACCAGATAGCTATTACTGCAGGTATTACCTTCATCAATAGCGTATTTGAAAAAAGTCAAATATGCGGCAAAACTCAAGTCTTGTTGAACACGATTACAAATATCTGAAATAATCTCTTCTTTAGCACTGTAGATAAAACGATTATCTGTGATCATGCAGACAAATTGAAAAACACTTTTTTGATCGTTAGTGATCAATTCATACTGTTTCAAAACTTCGGATTGAATCTCTTTCCCATCCACTGAAAGGTATTGTACCTTTTTCAAATAGGCTTTAAGTTCCAACATACGAAATCGGTTTAATGCAGAAGCATTCGATTTTTCCACATAGGCTAATGCCTGTTCAATATCCTTATCAACAAGATGATAATTTTTAGGCCCCCGTTTATCGATTATTCCTTCAAAGCAGTCCAGTATTTTTTGGGAAAACTCTTTATTCAAAGGCATCAGTTCTTTAGCCTTTGAATAAAAACCAATCGCTTTCTGAAATGATCTTTTTCTGAAGAAATTTTTACCCGCCAATTCATAAGCCGAGGGATGGGAAGAAAAGGTCTCTAAAAATTGGTCGATGACCGGATTAATAATTGCCGCTTTTTCTCTTGTATCAATATAAGAGTTAATCAATTCCATGTAAATTTGCGGATTATGATCAGAAATCTGGAGGGCTCGTTCTAATACTTTTTGGTAATTCTCTCCATCCTCATCAGGGTCTAATGAATCCATCCAGTTAAACGGCGAATACCTACTGTTCTCCATTTGATCCAGTTTTTTGGCATACTGAAACAATAACTCAGCTTTTAGGCGATTGGCATTAAAAATGGAATTTTGATGAATTTCTTTTGATTCAATCAAATCATCAACCGTATCACGAACCTCTGACCACTCAGTATGATTTATTCCAATCAGCTTTAAAAAAAGATGATCTTTGTTAATTGCGATTGTTTCAGGCAAATTAAAGTGTTCGATAAACGTATATAATTTTTTTATATCTATTGTAAACTTGCCATTTCTTTTTTCATTATTTAACAGTTCGATTTGAAGCGCATAATATAGGACTGCTGGAAACCATTGATGATGTTTTTTCTCTAACAATCTCAAAGGGGGTAAAAGTTGATGAGATTTCCCCTCTTTGCCTGATGCTATTACTTTTGAAAGCAAAGGGACTATGGAACAATGTTCACCACACAATGCTTTGAAGATTTCAAGATCCTCCGGGCTTACCGGTTGGCTATCGGACCTTTTGCCGTCTAAAAACGTCTGGCAATCCAAAAGTTTGTTTGCTAAAAACGCAGTAAAGGTATTGATAGGCAGCTTTCTCTTTACCAACTCCAAAGTGACCGTATCTCCCTCTTGAAAAGCCTGGATGGATTTGTGTAGTAAAAACCAGGACTTATAAGGAGACGATTCTTTCAATGCTACTAAAAGTTTTGGGGTATTTACCGGGTCATAGCCCTGATTAAACGCTTCTTTAACGTAAAAAACATCCTTAAATTCAGCGTGTTTCTTGATAAAGGGTCTATTCTTTTCTTGACTAAAATAGAGAATATCCGCGATTTGATAACGAAAAAGGTCCGGAATATCTGATTGAGTACTAAAGTATTCCAGCAATTGATCGTCAGTCATTCCTGCTAACGACAGATATTCTTCTGCTTCTTTGAATATCTCAGGAGAAAAACGTTTTTTTCCGTCAGAAACCAGCTGAGCGGCTTCCGCCCTTTTACCCAGGACTTCAAAATGAGAAATTTTCTGGTTTAAGATCGATTGAAAAAGAGAAACATTTTCTTTTGATTCAAACCGTTCCAGTAGAACCTTGACCAGGCTATAAGCGTCATTTACCAACTCTCTTGACCGCTTTTTTTTGATCTGTTCTTTTAGCTGGCTTTCGTTAAGCTTATGCGGATTGGATTGTTTGCCGCGTTTCTTCTTGTTTTTCTTCTTTGCCATGATAGAGTTTTTGCATTAAAAGAAGTCTTTGCAGTCTTATTGACCGGGGATGATTGTCATAAATGATGGATTTGGAAACCGAATCAAAAGCTTGACTCATATTTCCATTTCGAAAATTCTGCAACGCGTTTTGATAGAAACGTTTAGAGATCTGCTCACAGAGGATTGGATAGGTAAAATCAAATCCACACCGATAGCATTCACTATCTTCCTTTCGTCTGGCTTTACAGTTGGGGCATTTTTCCATTGAATATGACAGATTTCTATTCCCATCTTATTGGAGGCTATTTTAAAGAACTAAAGAAGCAATACTACAATAAATGTAAAATTATCAAAACTGAAAACGGTACTTTTTTTTGATTTATATGACTCTTGATGTAAAATCAACACCTCCCCTATTCGCCAGAGGTCTGAAAAACAAATTCTTATCAACCACTTGACACGCAGAGACCAAATCCCTATCCTATTGCAGTGAACCAAAAAATTATGGTGCAAGTGACCAATTTCCCCCAAAATGAATAGGAAAAATTCTTGAGTGGAGACTTAAACCAGCCGGAAAAAACAGCAGAGGTACTAAAAAACGGCTGGTTGCATACCGGAGATCTGGCCTATATGGATGAAGAGGGCTATGTCTACATTGCCGGTCGCCTCAGTGATATGATCAAGTATAAGGGATACAAAGTTCTACCGGATGAGGTGGAAAACCATCTTCACAATCACCCCGCCATTCTTGAATGCGCAGTGATCGGGGTACCGGACGAAACAATTGGGGAAACAATCAAGGCGTTTGTGGTGCTGCAGGACGATTTCAAAAGCAGGATCACCGAACAGGAAATCCAGGACTAGGCCAAAGAAAACATGTCTGGCTACAAATGGCCAAGGATAATCGAATTCATAGATACCCTTCCCAGAACGGCCATTGGGAAAATACTCAGGAGAAAACTTAGGGAACAGGAAGATGAAAAAAGGAAAAACGCTTAGCGCAGAAGCTCTGGCAAAGCATTTAAACTATACCTGTATCAGTCGCGAAGCGTTTGTTCGTGATGCTTCGAAAGAGTTTGATATTCCCGAAAAAAGACTCCATAATGCTATTTTAGAATCCCCGGGCTTTCTGTGTCAAAATATTTCTTCAAGGGTCTTTGACCTCTATATGGGTCGCTCTAATCAAAAACAAACCCACTCAAGGGGTGAGAATTAAAAAAACTGCCCAAAACCTGGGAATCAAAACTTTAGAGGTATAAAGATGCAAGTTTACACTTATTCTGAAGCGCGTCAAAAACTGTCTTCTGTTCTTGAAGAGGCTGAAAACACAGGAAAAGTAATAATACGTAGAAAAGACGGACGGACATTTGCTCTGACCCCTGAAAAATCTGTTACCTCCCCTTTAGATGTTCCAACAATAAAAGCTAACATCACAACTGAAGAGATTGTGGAAATTATTCGTGAAGGTAGAGAAAGGTAAAAATCAGGTAACCGTCGGT
>Ga0307989_1000595_pt1 | contig 22773 bp, 22 predicted proteins | sample EllFjometagen185_FD_203164 | JGI IMG/M metagenome (GOLD analysis project Ga0307989, IMG submission 203164) | Marine microbial communities from Ellis Fjord, Antarctic Ocean - #185 | ecosystem: Environmental > Aquatic > Marine > Unclassified | place: Southern Ocean | collected 2014-10-08 | reverse complement strand
TTCATAATGACTTTCAAGTGAATAACCCGCAGCTTCTATTGCAGCAAGGGCGCTTTCTGTTGTCCATGTCTGCCCTAAATATCCACCTTCATATGCTGTATTTAGCTGGTCAACTTTGTCCTGAAGGTAAGACGCATTGTCAAAGGTTTCTGATGTTCCGGCAACTGCTGATATATATTGTGTTTCTGATGTTCCGGCAACTGCTGATATATATTGTGTTTCTGCCTCTAGCAATGACATTAAGTTTTGATTAATTAGCTCAAGTTGATCAAGTTGGGCTTGATATACTTCCATTTGTAATTCGAGCCCAGATGTTTCAAAATCAATTGTGGCTTGATTGTATGCGTCTTCGAGCTCGATCAGGGTCAAAATTGATTCTTCGATACCATTCACGGCATCAACCTGATCATTTAAAATATCGACCTGCTCCTCAGCCGCCTTTATTAATTGTTCTTGTTCGGAAAGTTGATCTTCTGCGACTAATTGAGCATCGCCAAGTTGGGTATATATAAGGGTTGCAAGGGCCTGGTATCCCATCCTGTCTGTCATTGCGGACTGAGCAGCCGCAAGATAATCACTGGCCATGCCCGGCAGATTTTCAAGGGATGTTATATCCCCACCTAATGCGCCTGCTAAAGCTGTTTGATATTGATTCCCGGCAAATTGTAGGGCATCGGCAGGACTTAACAGGCTTTCAGCCATCGTGATAGCCATTGCACTCTCAAGTGATTCAACCACGTTTTCAAGGGCATAGGCAGCGTTATCGGCGGCGTATGCAATATCTTCTTGAATGTCTATTTCATCGCCAAGAGCATTGAGATATGCAGTTTTTGCATCAAGTAGATTGTCTTCAAGGATTTTATATTCATCTTCAAGGAGTGCTATTTCCCTTGATAGTGCATCTATATAATCACTTCTGGCTGCCTCAATGTTTGCTTTCTGTATTGCTTCAAGTTGCAAGTCATAAGCATACGTCAAATCATCAAGAGATTGGCCCAATTCATCGGCAAGCGCTGTCTGTTCTTCATACCACTGATTAAGGCTATAAATGCTATATTCATAGTCTGATAGGGTGTTTTGAGCTATTATATCGTCCAGGGCTTGATTAAAGCTTTCGATCTCTGACGTAAGGTCTTCAATCTCTTCTGTGGTATCTTCAACGATTCCAAAGGCCTCATTGATTGCATCCTGAAAGGCGTCAATTTCGGTTTGTGCCTCTGAAAAATCAATGCCCTCAAGAACAGACAGCACAGAATCAAGATCCCCATCAGTATCCAAATAAGCCTGTCCTATCGCCTCATTGATCGGCAAAATAAATTGCTCTGTGATTGTTTCGGCCAGGCTTGCACTCATGGTGGTAGCTACGGTTGCCGCAACGGTTTCTGTCAGATCCCCGCCGCTGGCAATCACATCAGCAAGGGAGGAAGCTGTCAACCCGGTAAGCTGTACTCCGATTGCCACGTTCCTGCTGTATTCTGCTTCTGTTAGGTCCGTAACAGTAGCATGAGCATCGTCAAGGACTTCCATTAATTCTGCCCACTCGTCAACCAAATCGGCTATTGCTTCGGCTGCCCCTGTACTGGTGATTGACTCCATACCCTCATCAATGACCGCAAAGATGCCTACAATGGTTTCAAGGTTTAAAAAGGCATCGACTGAAGTTTCTCCGAATTCTTCAATCTGCCTGGTAAAATCATCCATAAACGAACCTGAATCCTGGACAACACTGGCAAATCTTACAAACGCATCCCACTCATTTCCTTCTTCCTGAATCAGGGCATCAAAAAAGGTTTCATTGAACGTGTCAGCCCAGGCAGAAACCTGGTGGGTGATATCTTCATATATCGGCTCTAAATAGCTTACATATCCGGGATCTGTTTCTAGACTTCGACTATATCCGGGATCTAAAACCTCTGTCTGTTGGTTTTCCCAATCCCGGCCTGTGGTAGGGGTAATAGATGCAAAAATAGGATTTGTCACAAGCTGGCTTCCCACCATTGTGCTTATTGTTTTTTCAATTTCCCCCTCATCCGGCAAAACTGCCAGCAGCATACCGCCAAGCAGCTCGGAAAAAACATCTCCAGAAAGATTGGTAAATGCTGTTTCAAAATCCATGTCCTCACTGGTCCATGCCTGAACACCAAGGTATTGATAATCCGTTAAAACATCATTAATACTGGATTGAGTCACTTCGTCAATGCTTGTGAAAATTGTGTCGAAATAATCAAGCAAAGTCTCTTGAATAACACCATCATCGTCAAAAAATTCTGCATAAACACTATAATCATGCAGTTGACTCTGAATTTTTTCATATCCGGGGATAGCTTCTATATAATCTATTTCATCTCTATTCGTAGCAGCACCATGTTCCCACTCTTCTTTTGACGATCCCGTGAAGCCAAATCTGGGTGTACGTACTCCCCAGCTGCTTAAAACCTCGCCAACAATTAATGAAGCGGCAATCCCAATTCCCGCAAGCGCCAAAGAAGACCCGACACTTGCCCAATTTATACCTTCAATTGCGGCGCTTCCTGCAAAAGCCTCCCCGGTAGCTACGCCGGTAAAACCTGCTGGCGCACCACCAGCAACACTTGTGGCAGACAACCCAGAATTAGCACTTGATCCGAAAAAAAAATTACTCAGGGAATCAAAACTGAAACCGGAGGAAGAATCACCGAACAGGGAACTCCCTGCGCTGGTGGCCATATCAGCATAGGAAGTGCCATTCCAGGAAAGCCCCATGGAAGATCCAACTTCCAAAGCAATGGGAATAATAAAATTCTGAGCAAGCAATTCCGCTGCCATTTCTGCGACAGTATCTGTTACAATGTCTGACATGGTTTCCCAGGCATTGTCCCAATCTTTTATGATGTCTGCTGTATTGTCTTGAATTGTGTCTGAAAAATCGTCATAGGCGTCTTTGGCATCTTCGAGGTATTGTTCTTGTAATTTTAATCTTTTTTCAATTGCTTTTTGTTCTGCTTCGTATTCAAGCTTTGTTTTTTCTGTGACTGCATCTTCAAACAATTGTTTTATTTTGGCTTGATGATCTTTTTCAAGCATCCATGAATCGTCATTGACTTCATTCGCTGCTGCAATTGTGAGGGCATATTTTTCTTGATTGGCTTTCTGGAGAGCTTTTAGTTCGTCTTCTGGATCTCCGAACCACTCGATAAAATCCTTATCAATTTTAGAATACAAAAGCTCTTGCTCGATTTCGGTCAATATTTTTTTTGTATCTTTTAAATCGTCATTTACTTTTTTTACATTTCCTGTACTTCCCACTCCTCCAAAATCCCAAAAATCAGCAGTTATCAATTCCCTTTGTGCTTTAAGTTTTGTCAACTCGCTTGATAATTCTGATATTGTTTTATTGAATTTTTCAGCTTGTGTCATAACATTTGGATTTACAAAAGGAGTCTTTGCAAAAATCCTGCGCTTGAGTTCCAATTCCTCCATGTACTCTTCTTCACGCTTTTTCATTCTATCAATAGATTCTTGATGAATATCTTCTTTTGTCTTGGCTTCTTTATTGTACATCTCGATTGTACTTTCAATTCTACTTTCAAGATCTGCTATTTGTTTATCCAATATGGACGCTTCAGACGGGATTGTGAAAGCATTTAAAATCTTTGGCAAATAATTAATAATTTTAGCCATTTCAATTGCCATTGAAGCCAATCCTTTTGTCATAGATGCAAACTGGTTTATCACTATTGGGTTCTCTTTGATCCATTCAGTAGTCTTTTGAACAATGTCACGCATATAATCGTTATATTTATCGAACGTCCTTAACATCTCCCCTTGAATCGTTGAATTTAAAATCTTGATATCATTATCAAGACCATCTCTTATTATTTCGGCAAGCTTTTCCGTTGACCCTGTGTTCTCAATTATTTTTTCGTTTAATTTTTCGTATGTGTCTATATTTTCCATCAAAATACCAGCAGTTTTAACTTGTCTTGCCCCGAATGCTTCCCCTACTTGGACTGCATCCCATTGCTCTTCTTTCATGCGTTTCAAAACATCAATAAGGGAAGAATCAAGCTCCATGCCTAATTTTTTTGCAGCTTTTTGGGATTTCAAAAGAACCATGTTTAAACCAGATCCGGCCATTTCAGCCTTTACGCCAGCGTTTGCAAGCGTACCTAAAAATGCTGCGGTCTGCTCAACGGACAAACCAAAAAGATTGGCTGTTGGAGCAACCATTTTCATGGATTGCCCCAACATTAAAACATTTGTATTACTGCTTGATGATGTGGTTATGAAGGCATCATTGACCCTGCTTAATTCTTCAACATTTAATCCAAAAGCTGTCAAGACATCTGTGGTAATATCTGTAGCTTCTGCAAGAGCTACTTGTCCAGCGGTAGCAAGGTTGAGAGTTCCAGGCAATGCGGATATACTTTTTTCTGCATCAAAACCAGCAGCCGCCAAGAACTTTAATGCTCCAGCGGCCTGCGTGGCTGTATGTTCTGTTGTAGCCCCCATTTCACGGGCTATATCATTTAATCTTTGCAGGCTATCACCAGTAGCACCAGACCAAGCCTGGACAGTTTTCATGGTTGATTCAAATTGACGGCCAAGGGAAACTACTTTTAATGTCATGGCAGCCATACCAGCAGTAAAAGCAGTAGCAGCTATACCGACTTTTGCAAACGATATTTTACTTATCGTGTTATCCATATGGACAGCAGCTTTTTCAGTCATAGTTTTTGCACTGGCTAAATCCCGCTTATATTGAGCTGTTTTAGCTGATATGCTAAGATATATTCCACCAAGCTTCATTTTTTACCTTTTTTAAGCTGCTTATGTCGCATTACCTCACCTTTGGCCGATTGAATCAAATCCAAAGAATATAACTGATCTTTTTTCTTTATACCAATTATGTCCATGATCCTGAATGCGTCCAGGTTTTCAATTGCTCCGAATATTCTACAATATACATCATATACAAGCCTGTTTTCAGAAAACAACTCCGGCAAACATTCGGAGCAATCTGGAGTTTCATTGTAAAGCTTTTTATACGTTGTTCTGCATGCATGGCAGTCTACTTCTCCGGCCCTGACACAGAACTTGTTAAGTTTTTTTTCTGGTCTGCCTGCTCCTCTTTGATGTCTTTTGCGAGCGTTTCCCGGCATTCGTTGATAAATTCATTAAACCCATCAATTTCCCGTGAAGCCCTGACAATATTTTCAGGAGTACATTTCATTTTCTGGTCATCCCGATCAAACATATTGCCCCACCCAGTAATGACAGATTGCAATGTCAATTCCCGGTCAAGCTTTTTGTCGGTCTTCTGAGAAAATTTTGGTTCCATTTTCCCTTTTTTACCTTTCTGATAATCAATTTCCTGGGTGAAAACTTGATCAAAAATATCTGATGTTTCACCGGGCAATAGATGTTTTATTTTTACCCAGGATTCGTCAGGGTCATTTTCAGCAAAAAACTTGCGTTCATCGATTTTTGAAATTCTCATATTACATGCTCCTTTATTTGCTCCGTTAAAAGTTAAGGGCGGTTGGAGGTGGAGCAACCTCCCGCCGGACAACCCGGCCCGCCCATGGGAAAAGTTAAATTAATCTCATTGCGCCTTCAATTTTCCCGTTAAAGCTGATTGATGCAAGACCATTTTTGTCTGTTGAAGGCATGGGCTCTGTCAAAATCTTAATATGACTTACCATTGTTTCAGCAGGTAATCCACCGCCAGCAGCAGTGGTACTATTTGGCGTGTAATAGCTGGTATCATCGACATAAAACCTCAGATCCGTAAGGTCTGCTTTCAACCAGTATGCGTCCCTGACTGCATCCTGTCCGGTTGTATCATCTTTTTTGTAATTCCCGGCAAAGGTAACTGTCCCGCCTGTTCTAAGACCCCTCAGTGTTATCATATCATCATCGCCAAAATCCGTATCATCAAGCTCGGCGTATGATCCACCTGAAATTCCCCATGTTCCAAGTCCAAGAATGGTATTTGCGCCAAGAGTGACCTTACAATCTATGCCTATTTTACTTTCGAGTGCCATGATATCTGTCCTCCTATATTTTTGTCATCAGGGGCTCCAGTCCTGTTTAACAAGTTTATAAATTTTGTTTATTTATTTCATTATTTTCTGGAACAATTTGTACGTTCCCCAATCTATTGCCATGGTTGAAAGATGTTTTATATCAATTGTGCAGTCAACGATAATGGGTATTTCTCTTTTTTTCAATTCATCGCAAAAATTGATATCTTCCCCAATTGGCTGACCATGATCACCCACGGAAAATCTAAACCACTTTGCGGGTATCATATCATTGAAAATCTTCATGTCATATAAAATGCAGCCGGCCCCGGTGTAGTCAACTGAAAGTTCTTCTTTAAAGCTTTCATCTTCGTTTTTTATTTCATCATCCGGCACCTGATATAATTTCCCAGGCTCACCACGAAGCAATAACGGATCAAAAGGAGGATAACGCCTATGGACCCGAGCCCCGACAACAGGCTTGTCATGATCAAGCATTTTTTCGATCATTCCGGTTGTCTGATAAATCTGGTCTGTATCCATCATTAAGATATGGGTGCATCCCAGAAGTAGGGCCTGCTGAACAAGATTATTCCTAGCAGCATCGATCTGGCATGGGAAATCTGGCATCAAGACATCAAAAGAAATCGCCTTTCCATGTTTCACAAGGCTGCTCATGTATTCAGTTATAACTTTTACAAAAGAAAAAAAGAATTGCCTGTAGACCATTTCATCGGTGAGTGGTACAGATATTGCCAGCTTAATGCCATACCTTTTTTTCATCCTGGCCCGTTTGCGCCGGCAGTATATTTTAAAATCATTCGTATCATGGCCATCACCGTAAGCCTTTTTATACCCATCGTCATTTTCTGCAAGTTTATTGACCGGGTGCATATGAGTTATTTTTGATTTTTTGGCCCACACCCACCGGGCCTGTTCGTCTGCGATATCTTTCAATTCATTGTCACACCAACAATGATGATACTCTGTTGAAAAAAAATCACCTCCTGGAATATGTTCAAGCATTTTTTTATGAGCCATCCAATGTGCAAGTGGGTTCCCGGTTTCGATCCTGATATCAAGGGTGTTCAATCCGACCACGCCCCATCCGTCAGGCAGGCTTTCCATGGCATCCAAGGCATGTTTTAAGAAATCTTTTTCCGGGATTGTATCATCTCCAAGAAACATGACCAGATCATAATTTGCTATTTTTGTAAGAACCTTTACCATTTCGGGACAACCTATACCACTGACATCTGTTTTAGCTATGATCTCGTATTCATCAGATGGTATGCCAGCATTTTTTTTGATAGCTTCAATACACCGCTTTGCACTTTCCTCCCTAATAACCGGGATAATTATTGAAATTAGCTCCATTTTACTGCTCCTTTTTGGGCGTGATCCAGGTTGAATCAAACCCGTTTATATATTGTGCTATTTTTGGTACTTGTGACTCGTATCCATTGGGTTCCATCTCGTCTGATGATCCTGGAATATAGCTCCTGTTGTCTCCATGAGTGTGCATGTCAAACGAAATAAACCTAAATCCAGTACACCCGAATAATTTACCGATTTGAATTGCAAAAATCATTGAGTTTTCGTTCCCCGGCAAACCTAAAATATCCCAATCAAAAATGAATCTTGGTTTATAATCTGGAAAACAAAATAAAGATTCGTGTCTATGAACAAGGAGTGTTGCTTTTTTTGGCCTTGTCATGCCACCGCAAGTATCGCCACAATCACCCGAATGCTCACAACTCGGGTTTAAATCCTGCTGGCTCAAAGAAATACGCCGGTTCCCTCCATCTTTCTGCATTGAATATACGTCATCAAAATTAAAAGGCTCGACTGCCATTATGGCGTGATTTATTGTTATTATGGGCCCAAAGACAAAAGGATCCTGTTTTAAATATCTCAAAGATGGTCCCTTGCCGACAATATTTAATATTTGGCCTTTATATTTATTTTTCAGGGTTATCATTAGCTCCGAGCCTTTTCAAGTAAGACGTTATATTCAACACTATACCCCTGTATTGGTGGACTCTGCTCATAATCACCATTAGGGTATGTGTTGCCTCTCTGAAATTGTAAGTGCCTCCATCCAGTCACCGTCAAGCTGCAATTATCGAACATGGTTTTGAGACTTTCAAGCAAGTTGCCAGCTTCCAGGCCTGAATTGTTTTGACTGAAAATATTAAACTGCAATAAAAAATCTTCTTGCTCATCTGAAAAATCAAGGTCATTGTCATCAGCTACGGAAAAATAAACACAATATGGAAAAGTTGCGCCCTGCCCGGCAAAGTTTGGATACATCCGTCCTGATATGTCATTATAAAAACCGCTTCCGGTTGTGGCTGAAAAATGGTTATATATGGCTTGGAATAATGCTTTCATTTTACCCGGCCTTTAAATATTTATCTAAGCTATCTTGATATACTTTTGTCGCCTTTTTTGTGTTCTTTTTTGCTGCCGGCCTCATAAATGGGTGAGCTGGCAATTTAACAGCTGGTATATTTTTATTTCCGTACGGGTGAACTCCTGTTTTTGGCGTACCGAGTTCAAAAAATGAAGCGTGATATTTTGGATGCCAATTTTGCGGACCCTGGCAATATACAACATATCCACCATCTTTATATTTACTTTTTTGGACATTAAATTGACTCAAAAGCCCGTCAGCAGTTGTCTTTTTGGCTTTTTGTTTCAATATCTTTTTTGCATCTTCCATTACCATTTCAGCAACCTTTTTAGATGCAGTATCAAGGGCAATTTTAGAGGCGTTCAAGACCTGATCGCCGTACCATTCCATTTTAAAGGTCATCAGATATCCTCCTGAACTAAAAAATCTAAGGTTTTATTTCTTTCGTCATAATTAATAGGTGACCCCTTAATCTGTAAAATCCTTGTTTTAAAAATCATTCTATTTTTTGCGCTTACTCCAGAACGATATCTAAGACGTACTTTTCCTGAAATATTAGCCTCAAGCTTCATTGCATTTAGCTGCTCTCTTGATGAAAGTGGCATTATTGCAGCAGGCACACTCCCCATGCCGGAAACGGTTGACCACGAAAGCGTAAAGCCTCCCATACCATCACTGGTTTCGGTTTGCTCCTGGATATCAACCCTATGTCTGAGCGCCCCTGCTCTCATCTCCTTGCCCACCGCAAAAATTTATAAATCATCCTAACCAATTGACACAAAATCAACAATATAGAAAATAGTATCAAAATCTCATTTCCACAATCGTGAAGGAATCCAACAACAAGCCCAAAAACTCCAGATGGTACAGCAGCATGATCAACTATTTTATCCATTTTCAACGATCCCCCCAAATAATTTGTATGGGAAAAGTAAAGCCTCCCAAGTCTTCAACGTAAAATGATTTGGAATATAAACTTCTGTCTCCCGATTTTCAAATAAATCAGATATGGTGAGTTTTATACCATGTCTTATTGCTTCTGGTACTGCAAGACCAACACAAGTCCATACCCCCTCTGTGGCTCCTGTTCCATCTGCTACAGTCCCGGCAATTGTCAAGGGCCATGTGGGAGCCGTGGCGCTGGATGTCAAGGCCGCTGTGCATTTGTATACCAATCCATTTTCCGTTACTGGCAGAACAAGGGAATTTTCGGCATATGCTGTTTCCTTGACCCATGTGGATCCGATATAATAACCGCAAACAAACTCAATTTTAATAGGATTTGAAGGATAAAGGGTGACTGTGGGCCATGATTCCTCATATCCAAGCTCGATCAAGCCTGGTTCGCTGTTGGTATCAACAATGTAATCATCAGCGCTAAAGGTCGATTCATCGCCATCAGAATCTTTATATTTTATACTTGTCACGGATTGAAGGCGCCCGAAAGGAAGCCTGATAGATGACCCATAAGGCCAACCGTCCATATAATACTTCCATGTTTGGGTAACCAGACGCCTATGCAAATACTGTTCCGCCCGTCCGGTTGCGGCCATGATCAGGCTCTTGACATATGTATCATGTACTGTGTCATCGTCATCAATCTCACATTGCTTTTTACCTTCTGCGAGTGACACCGGGTATTGAGCTGGGAGTGTGACTTGTTCTATTATCATTTTATACTCCTAAATCCTCTTGTTCATACCAAAAAAAATCAATATCAACAATTCCGGTACGCCCAAATATGGCTTTAAAAAATCTTGGAGTTATTTTAGAATCAAATATCATGGCTCACCTTTAAAAAGGCCGTCATACAGACCGGCCCATGGTTTATACTGAAACTTCTTCCCATACAAAATGGAAAATCAAGGAAGCCGTACCACCGATTGAATGATAGGTTAAAACGGATCTGCCAGGGGCAAGGATAATGCTGCCATCAATTGGAATAATGACCGGCCCGGTTTGAACCTGTACTGATATTGCACCTTCCATTGTTGATCCACAAACCCTTTCTAAAACAGGGGTGGCAATGGTTGCACCATCATCGCAATAGGCTATTGAAGTACCAGTTCCGAAAAAAGCACTTCTGGCTGTTAAATTATCAGCCATGCCGGAACTTGTGGTGGTCATAAGGCCAACCGCACCCTCTGCCGGGTTCACAACATCTGTGGCCCATCCAAATTCACGGATGATAATATTTTTACCTGATCCTGCTGGATTTGCAAGCCCCAACCCTGTCCAAGTAGTTGCAAGGGCTGCCGTTACGGCTACTGCCGCCTGATTAGCTACTGAAAAAACCCTTCCGGCTAAAACTGCTGTATCATATTTGCCAGCGGCGCTTACCAATCTTCTGTCACTGTCGATTAGGGGTGGTCTACCCACTCCATCTTTATCTTGTCCGTACATAAATCACCTCATATTTTAAATTGCGTTAAATGCATAAATCAGGCTCAAGTCGTCTTCCCATGTGCCGTCATGGAAAATATACTTTTCCCCGGTGTCAATGACATGGAAGGTTGAGCCTTCGGGCGGGGCAGTCGGTTTGGCATCGGATGACACCCCGTTGAATCTTTGGATATTGGTTTCAAGTTTGATGGTCATAGCGCCCCCTTATAACAGCGACTCAGCATAAGCACCCTTTGACATGGGATAGTAAAAAAGATGCGCTGTGGCTGAAATGGTGGCGGTTTGAGTAACATCAGACGCTAACATCCCAATGGTTCCGGCAGTATTTGCACCGGCTGCGGTTTCGCCACCAAGTATATGCAATTTTCCGGCTGATTCAAGATCGGATAGTCCGGGTCCATCGGTTAAAACGGCTGCTGTAGCAACGACCCCACCAACCCACACAATGCGCTGATGAGCGCCTAAACTGGCAATGGTAGCACACTTTCCACACATGGCATTAACTGCGATAGTGGGAGTTGTAAAAGTGGTATTGAACAATACTTGGGTAGCATGTGCGCTGGCAGCGGATGTTAATTCAACGAAAAGCTGAACTACTGCAATCCTGCCTACGATTGTGAAAAGTTCGGTTTGTGCTGCAATTGTGAAATTTGCCGCGACTAAAACGGCGTCGGTTGTTTTGACATGCATCCCTGTGATGAGATCTGCGATTCTTGCCCGTGTACTTGACGCGTAGTTTGGCATTTGTCACCATCCTATTTTTATGGGTTATTTTTTTACTGCTGTTTCTCTTTTACCAGCCGATTTTGATATGGCCGTTTCTTTTTTGGGTTTGTTGGCCTCTTTCAACTGCCTGGCAATTTCACCAGACATAAATTGTTTAAATCCGGGCCTGGTAATTATTGCGTCACAAACCTCTTTGATACCTGCTTGATCCATGGTTTACTCCTATTGCCACGGAGTTTCCCCCGTGACTGTTAGGCTGAAATTAATCAACAATATAATTGGAATCCTTGTATCTTGGCACAACATGAGCAACAACGCTCACAAAATCCGTGGCCTGGCCTGAATTGTCAATCGTAACACCAAGGACGTCAAACCCATTTTCAATATCAAAACCGGCAGGATCAATCTGCATTACGACAATCATATTTTTTGCGGTTGCGGGCAAATCGTAAGTGATGGCATCGGTTCTCCTGGTCAATACACTTGTAAGGCTGATATCGGTGTTTGAAAAAATTGGCAGCGTGTTTGTGATTGCCTTTGAATCAGATCCATCAACCGCCGTACACTGAACAGGATCGATCCCGGTTGCATCTGCTTGAGCCTGCGTAAAAATAAGCTCAAGGTAAACCATGTGGGCCAGCTTGAGGCTGATATAGTCGGTCGTCACGCCGCCATTAGTGGTAACAGGTGCAGTTAAAACAACAGGCACCGCATCTTCTGGAATTCTTGGATAAAGACCCATTATGGACCTCCTTTTTTATTTAAAAATTATCTTGCTGCTAAAAGGACAGTTGAGCTTGTGGAAGTCCCTTTATTCGGCGTTAATGGCGCTTTTTGTTTTGGCTGGCCATCAAAATGAGTGACAAATCGAACTGCTGTCTGATTATTCAGAAATTTAATATGACCGGAAATTGCAGTTTCAACACCACCGCGATCAACCGTTTTATACTGGCTCAAATCAGTCAGCATGATATCGCCAAGATCACCCAGCGTAGAAGCCTGTTCAATTGGAATTACAGGATAACCCCATAATGTACCGATAACACCAGGAGCGCCCGCAAAGTTTGGCATAAAAGCGTTTGAAATTGCACCACCAGTACCAACGGATACAGTAAGGTTCAAAAGCTGGTCAAGAGTGTTTTGGTTTATAATCCAGACAACAGAATTGAGATTTTTCAAATGTATTCTGGTCAGCATCATGGTTATATTTCTGTGGGTAATGGTATCAGCATCCTGCCCGGATTGTTTTGCCTGGGAAACCTTATTCGGTGCATTGATCAAACCAAGGGCTTCACCAGATCCAGATCCACGAAAGACCATTTCCTGTTTTCTGAATGCAAGTTCTTCACCAAAGAGATTATTCATTTCAGATTGCAGGGCAGGCACGTCTTGCTGAATTTCGTTTGACATAAAATAAAGCCCGGTCAAACGGTTTGGCTCCCATCTGGTTTTCTTCAAGACGGTTTTTGTGCTTTCGATTTCTGTCAATTCCTTATCGTTATACCAACGGATACCGCCACCACGGCTATCATCAACCCTGGAATCTTCATCAATTTCATATTGATCATAAAACATGCCGCCAATGGTCATAGAATCTGTTCTGGAAAGCAAAGCGTTATTGTTCCAGCCGTTTGTCATAAGATCAATGACGGATTCGCCCTGAAGCAAAAAGCCACCATCTTCTCCAACAGCCTCAACCATTCCAACACCAGCCGCGCGGGTTTCTTGGGTTTCAAGTTCTCTTTCGCCGACTTGATCAAGTCTTGACCTGGCTTCCTCTGTGGGTTTGCCGTGTCCATTTTTTGCGACTATGATCATATCCCGGCATTGTTCGCCCAGGGGAAAACGTGATCTGTAAATGGGCTGATCTTCAACTTCAATATTCCTGGTTTCACCCTCTGTATCACCACCTTCGGCAAAAAGGTTTTCTTCTTCAAGCTTGACGGCTCTTTGCTCTGTGTCGATTTCTGTTCCGAGATGATCCATATCATCCATGATGGTTGTGATTTCAGTATCCTGCTCGGTTGTTCTTGTTTCTAAAGCTCTCAACTCTTTGAGCTTCGCCATTTTTTCACGATAAGCTTTTTGCAGCTTCTCTAATTTAGTCATCTTTTCAATCCTCCTTCGGATCTCTCAAGAATTTTAATGTCAACTTCAAGATTTTTGTCAGTTGCGCCGGTTGCGGCGGCTCTTGCCTCGGTTACGAGGTCTTTTTTTATATCTGTTAATGATCTCAAGGCTACACTTGTATCCGGATAGGCTGGATATGTGACCGGCCCAAAATCATATATTACTTCAAGTTCTGAAATATCCCGTTTTGCGATATCCTTATCCAAGTCATTCCAATGATCGCCATTAACTCTAAAACCAAACGATTGACCTGTTAAAAGGCCCAAATCAACCTCTTTGGCCGTCTCCCTGAAATTATGAGTATCGACCGGCGTGGCTTCATATCTTACGCCGTCTTTATCTTCAGTTATTTTAAGGTTTATCCCTTCCCGGGCAAATATCAAAGAAGCATCATGATTTTTAAGGCCACGGACATCAGATCCTTTAAGGGCTTTTGTTGCTGCACCGGGTAAGATGCGCTCAATAAACCCGCCTAAGTCCTCACTCCATTTATTATAGACAATGGGATAACCATAAATACTTCCTATGGTCCCGTCATCGTTTCTGGTGACTTTTACAGGGGTTCCGATAGTTCTTCTTTCGCGCCCGTCATCATCTTTTTTTAGTTCTGGCATATTATCACCTTTTTTAAATTCCTAATGCCATTTGAAATGGCTTTTCAACTTTTGCACCCTTCGATATATTTTCTTTTGCCCACATGGGTTGTAAATTTTTCAATGACCAACACTTTTTAAAATCTTCATGCTCTGGTTTTGTGAAATTATGTGCTGCTATTGGTATTTTATGGTCAATGTGCCATTCTCCATAATTACCCCATGACATTCCGGGTTGAAATTTATTTTCAAGATGGTGTTTTAATTCATTAAGAGTGAAATTTACTAATGTTTCCCAATGACGATTTTTCTTTTCACCTTTTAAAACACCCCATAAAGAACGTGAGATATTTGAATTAAGTTTATAAACTGGATTTAAGGATGCTTTTTTATAAGCCATTTGTTTTGATATTTTATTTCCACCTTTCCAATTCCAACTTTTCTCATTTGTATATTTACCTTTTAATGAGTTTGATATTAATTCCTTTTGCTCATCGCTAATTTTTTTACCCTTATTAGATTCAGATAATTTTTGTTTTGTGTCATCTGATAAAATTTTGCCCTTATGAGATATTGACATATTTTTTTTATGTTCGTCTGTGAAAACAATCCCTATTCTTCCTTTTGATATTTTTTCACAATGTGCCTTTGGTCTTTTTTTTCCATAAAGATGATTATTTTTACCAGATATCTTTTTTATATGTTCGATTGATAATGATTTGCCTTTTTTGGCTTCTGACATTTTTTTTAAATGTTCATCTGTAAAAGGTTCTCTTTTTTTATTTTTCCAATTATGACCATGAATAAATCTTAACGGTTGGCCTTTAACAGATCCTCTCCTTTTGTCAGTTACTTTTGACATTTTAACATAACCACCGCACCCACATTCACATAATTTCATAATATTATCCAATACTTAGGTAACAATCACAACCTTGATGGAGTCCGGGATGATGTTTTGTTCCTCTTATTTTCATTGGAGCTTCAGCACCTTCTGGATTAAGCTCATCTCCATTATTCACAAATGATTGTCCAGATATAACCCTCTTCCCGTCTAAACTACGGCAAAAAGGACAAGTCTTAGGGCCACGGATTCGCCAAATAGTCCCTAAACCAATACTGAAAGCTACTGCCTGGTAAACAGCACTTGAACATCTTACAGTTTCAGATTGTGCTATTTTTCCAGACCTGGTTTCTTCCCATTCGTCCACCCTGACCTCCAAAGCTTCCAGATCATCTTTTAACAAGGCTGTCAATTGACCAAGGGAGCTTTCTGTGTGGCGCTCTGCATATCGTTTGGTATAATCATCAATAAATCTTTCAAGATCATCAGATACCCCGATATCAACGCCCATCTCTTCGGCGCTGGCCGCCTGAATTGCCTCTGAAAAACTCCTGATAACTGGACCTATTTTAGATTTTATTTCAGCCGGCATTTTTCGGTAAAAATCATCAAGCCAGGTTTGCATGTCTCTGTTTTCCCGGCTTTTGCGCTGCTTATTTACTTGTGCTTTTACTGCGAGCCCCTCTTTATTTACAATGTCCTGGGCAGCTCGTTTAAAAAGAGGATAATATTGTTTTGCTATCCGGTCTCTGAGTAGGATGGAAGTTTTTGCCCTGTATTCGATCATTCTGAGGTTTTTATCTTCTTTGGCTGGATCTGTCTTGGTTTCTTGGGCAAAATCTGCGGCCTGGTCGGATGAAATGAAATTTAAGGGAACAAAATACTGATCACCACCCGGCACTGGGTTTCTATTTTCAAGTTTATTAATATCATTTGCAGACATTGCGCCTTTTGACCATTGAGAATCATAATATGCTGATCTTGCCTCAGTATCACCCCTTAAAAGTCCCTCAACAAGCATTTCAACATAAAGACCACGCCTTCTTTGATCTGTAGTCAAAAGTTGCATGTTCTGGGCCTGTTCCCACCTTACAAGCCATGATCTAAGGCATTGAGAAACATAAGAACCATTTTCCTGCTCTAAATTGTTGTTGTTTGAGTTCGCACCATGGATAGCGATCTTGTGGGGAGGCACTTTATACATTCCGCAAATATCTAGGTCCTGGTGTTGCCTGGTTGATATGAATTGAGCATCATCCATCGGTATTGTAATCGGATTATACTTTACGCCCCTTGTCAAGACCATTGCATTATGACTTTTGCCAAGGCTCCCATATTGTTTTTTGATATCTTTTGCAAACTCTTGGGCACCATCACCTAAATTCTGTTCAGTCTCAAAAGTACCTGACGGATGGATACCTTGACCGAAAAATAAAGATCCATAATCCCGTGCGGCAACACCAAGGGCGATTGCTTCACGCGCATTGGCTATAACAGACATTCCCTTAATGCCATCGAAACCAAACCCGGCAATATGGAACATATTATTTCTTGTTCTTTGCTGAATTTTGCCCGTTTTAGGGTCCCGCCATTCGTAATAGATCCCTTTGCGATTATTTTTTACAGATATGTCCCCAGGTTTTGGGAGCTGGATTATTTGCGTTACTTCGCCGGTCCTGGGGTTTCTTTTAAGATCATTGAAAAAATTACCCCATGTCAAAAGATGACTTTGCCCGGTTTCACGCCAATGAAATGAATCTGTATTTTTATTTGGCTGATTATGCAGGATATCATAGAGGGGTTCGTCTGTGGCCCTCTTTTTGCTCCCGTCTTTCCCGGTTTTATAAAGAATCAAGGGCAGGCTTGCAATATCACTGGCTATAAGCGAGACACAAGAAAAAACAGCCAGATATTTAATGGCCGTTTCTTCATTTATCGGAACACCTGATTTTGTAGGCCCGCCACCTGTGGCATTATACCAAAAGTCAGAATATGCAGATAATGACCCGGTTTTAATATTCTCTCTAAGCTCTTTGGCCAAAAATCCCATTTAAGAATCCTTTTTAAAAAAAACAGGCGCAAACTCTCCGAATACTCCCAAACTAAAGAAAATAACACCGATAACGGACAAAGACAGGCCCAATCCGTACAATAAGAAAAGGCCGTATCCAATGAGAATACAGCCTAAAAACATCAAGACGATATATGAACCAATATTGTTAAATATCTTCATAAAGTACATTTATGCACATTGAGGCATAATATACAAGCATTTTGTGTATATTTATTTTTAATAGGTGAATTAAATAAAAAAATAGGCCGCTTTAGATTTAAGGCGGCCTATTACAAGTTTTTTCTATATATGGTGGTTTATTTTAATTTAGGAAGTGGCTTTCCAGTCCTATACGCCAGGTTCGTGTTTTTACCTGTCCTAAAAGAATTCCATGCAAGTATAGCTCTGTATACATATTCGTTATTTGAAATCCTTCTTTTTTGATATTTGGAACGTAGGCTTTCGAATCCAGCCAGCAATAGAAAATTTCTAAATTTCATTTCCGGTGAACTTTTATCTAAATGCTCTCCATCCCTAACATTTGTCCAAAAAATATTAGCGTCTACCTTATCAATCTTCCATGTCTCAAACATAGCATAAACCACTGCTACCCTTCCTATATGTGATGACTCTTTTTTTGAAACACCAGTTAAAATATCACAAACAAACTCACCCTCATCAAGATATTCTTTAAGAAGATCAACTTTATTTTCTTTTGTAAGCCTTGTTGAGTCTCTTTTGACTCCAACACCAGGCCCCTTTGAAACTGTCCCTTTTTTTGTTAATGATTTATCAAGAACAGCAGCACCAACAACAGTGGACGCCACAAAAATGGGCCAATTAAGATCTAATGCAAGTGCCTCTACTGATACCATGTCTTTTAAGCTTCTTGGTAATATTTCAAACTGTCTGTATATTTCAGATGCTTCAAGCTCATCTTTTGCTTTAAACTTTTCTACGATACATGGCATTGTCAAGTCTGATTGGACAATGGCACTGCATACATGCTGACCATTTACCAAAACTTCACGATCACCTTTAATTGATACAAAAGCGACATCACCAAATCTAAACTTACCTTCAGTCATTTTATTGGCAAGATCATCAACATGTGTCAACCTGACAATCCGCTGTCTGTCATACGTGTTGAAAGTTAGATAATGTTTTGCTTTCCCTGGATCAACCTCAACCATTCTTCTCTCAATTAAACACTTTCTTAAATCTGACATAGTACGCTCCTTTTTTAAAATTATGCTTCAATAAGACTTTTTGTTAATTCGATCATATATAAAGCAGCTTCTTTCGTAACTGATGACCACTTTTCCAACCTGATTCTTTGTATCTCTCTGTAAAAATTATCAAAGGCTGTTTTCATATCCTTATCTAAATACAATTCAAGATTGCCCCTTAGTTCATCTTCTGTTAATTTCCTATTAACAAATGCTCGTTTCTTATTGACCTGCTTTTCAATCTCATTTTCAGTTGATTCTTTTTTTATTCCAGACACCACCATTGAAACATGGTGGGCAGTTATTTTTCCTTCAGGCGCTGTATCAATTACCTTTTGCCATGCTTCTTTTTGTTGTTCTGGTTTAAGTTTTGTTAGGGGTCTGGTTTGTGCCTCATTTGTTGGTTGAATGTCTACAATTGTAGACAAATTATCATGGACCAAAGAAGATTCAATAAACTGGTATGCTCTTGGCCTACTCATATCCCATTTATCTTTGCAGTAGTCCTCAAAAGTCGAATGGGTATCACGATATAAACGAGAGTCTCTTATTTTGGCAAGAGCAGAACCTACTTGATGAAAAGCTGTCATGTTTTTATCTATAATAGTTTCAAGCTCTTTGAGTTCTGTTTTTTCTATTGTTGATAATTCTAATAACATAGTACCCCACATTTTTTACAGGTGCGCTTCATTTTTTCCTTGGTACATCAAAATAAGGGCTTTTACATTTCGGACACATTCGGACGTCTTCTTTTCTTGGAATCCATTTGTGGCCGCACCTTAGACACTTGATTTTTTTTATTTTATTTTTCATACTTATATACTTACGCTAAGGTTTACTTATAGTCAAGGGGTTTTTTAATTTAATTTTTTTGTCCGTTCTTTTAAGCATATTTCAAAAGTGGATTGTTCGACATCAAACCCTACGCTGTCAATTTTGTCACCTGTAGCTTCCTCATATTCCTTGATATTTCTCAATAATCTATTTAAAAATTGTGTTTGTGCTTCCTTGTTCATTTCAAGCTCCTTTAAATAAATATTACAGCCGGTTGAGTAGTGTCCTCAACTTCCGGCAGTTCGGCCCCCTTCATTGCCATTGCCATGGCAACCATTCCATCAATCCTACCTGTTGATTTATGTTTTTCAAATTTTCTTAAACCTGTGGCCCCCTCTACAGTAACCGCATTAGATGCGCACATCGTCATAACTTTATTGCCCCCATGTCTTGCCCTGGATTCAACAAATACATCTTCAACCGCTTCAATAGCAGGGTCCATGTCTTTTTCGCCTTGGCCGTGATTAACCATACATAAAGCGCCATCATTGTGATATTCTTCTTTTATTTTTTCACCTTTCTTTTTTGGCTTTTTTATATAACTTTCACATTCTACTTTATCTAATGCCAATATAAAATCATCAATACGCCATCGGTCAAACCTCAATTCAGATATATGATACATTAAATGAATCTCATGAACCTTTTTAGCTATAAACTCGTAATTAATTACCTTGCCTGGCGTGGTCTCGATTAACCCTTCCTTGACCCATGTATCATAAGGTACACGGTCTTTTTTCTTGTGTTCCATGATCAGGTCTGCAGGTTTCCAGAAATAGGCAAATATATGGTGTTCATTTTCCCAATATGCATCAAGAACAAGCGCCGAAAGGTCACTTTTTTTAGACAGGTCAAGGCCTGCGGTTATGCGGCCCTTCGATAATGCGTCAAGGCTCGGTATGGCATTGTTTTTAGTCCATACGCCTATTGACATAAATGGGCTGTTGGTGGATATGCGCTGGTTTAATCTTAGGTTTCTAAAGCCGGGTTCTGAGCTGGGCATGTTGTGTGCTGTATTGGCAAGGGATATCATGTCTTTCATGCTTAAAAAGTCGTCAAGGGCAGGATTCGACAACTTCCAGGACTCCCGGTCCATTATATCAATCTCATCGCCTTTTTCGTCATGTATTGGGCTTGTGAATAGAAATAGCTTTACTGTGGGATCCGTGTGGCCGTTTTTTATCACGTAGTCAATTTCCTCGGATAAAACCGCCAGGTCATCTGCCGCCTGTGTTGAAATAATCCATAGCATGGGTTCTTCATGGGCTCCGAAGCCTTGGACAAGGGTATCGTAAAAATCTCTATTGGCTCCAAATTGGGCAAGCTCATCAAAGGCCAATAATGCAGGACTGATACCATGTTTTGATTTTGCTTCGGCTGAAAGGGCTTTATAGACAGATCCTGTGTATCGACCTTCAATTTCTTTTTTCGTGGCCCTGATAATGGTGGCTTCTTTTAATTCTTCATCGGCATAAATCATATTGGTCATGTATTTAAAAACAATGGCTGCCTGGTCACGCTCAAAGGCTGCTGAGTTCATTTGCTCGTTTCGTTTGGCTTCTGGGCCTATGAGGTGGGTAAGGACAATGGCTGCTATCAGGGGAGTGTTGTGGGTAGGTACCATTGTTTTGCCACAAAGAAATAAACTATTTGGGCTGTCAACCCGGATACATTTTGTTGGTACACTGGCTATTTTTTTAACAGATGTGATTTGAATTGTTCTGCTTCTTGATTTCATTATCCTGTCGGTTGTTTTTTTCTGTCTTAACAATTTCCTTTTTAATCTGAAAACTGGAAGGATATATCTGAGACAGCAGAATTGAACATAATATCCGGTTCCTTCCACAACCCGGCCATTGCATCTCAATGGTTTTTCTCGTACTGAATATTTAACACCAAGACTTGATAATAGTTCACAAAATCCACCAAGCAAAAATATATTTATTGTTGTAAATTCCTGGGCCCGCCCTTTTTTGTCACATGTTCCATCAGTATCCATAAGACCTTGTAATAATGAAAGCCTTTGTTTTATAGATGCTCTTAAATATTCGTTGGGGATATGTTTATTTTTTATCAAATCAAGATGTCTTAATTTTGTTTGTATTTTTTTTGATCTGTCACCACCACGACCACTTGAAAGTCTAATCCTCCATGGGCTTCTGTTTGTTTCCTGGGTGGCTTTTGTTTCCTGTCCGTCTTTATTCAAGATATAAATCATTTCTTTTATATCTTGATCACCACAACTTAATCTTGCACTGTCTGAATCACCATCGCCAAGCCAAGCGCCCAAAACGTATGGTTTTATGGGAAGTCTTTTTGTTTTTCCTTTAATCGGTGAAGAAATATTTATAGAATGATTATTCGTTGTTCCATTAATACATTTCTGAGTTCTGAAAATATCCTTTATGTTTCTGACCTGTTTATTTTTAAATTTTACCTTTGGGTAAACAGAGATTGACCCGGGTTCGTCAATTAGTGCATATGTCTCCCATAAATGCTGCTCATCACAAATTATGGTATCATTATTTGAAAATGAAACAGAATAGCAATCAATATTTTTTATATCACTTTCAAACGTTACCTTGCATTCATTTCCAAACTCGTCATAAAGGATATCGCCCGGTTTTACGTCATCCATCGTTGTCCATCCGGTAGGTGTCGGTAGCGGTGTATTAAGAGCAAGCCCCTTTCCGTTCTTTTTTCCCATGGATAGGATTGCTTTACGGACAATACGCAGGCCGTTTTCATCAACAGGAGAATAGACTTCCATGATTATTTTTTTTTGCCAGGGGCGCAAAACAAAAGGTTTCCCTTGGTGCATACCTTCAGGGATGGTAAGGGTTTGGATGAAGTCAATCATGTCTTGAGCGCGTTTTGTGTCTATGTAGTTTGGCATAATTCGTTATAATATAAATATCCTTTCTCTGCACAATAAATAGAACAATATTGTTTTCCGTCATAATCGTTATAAATCGGCCTTGGATTGTGGGGATGATGATCGTCTATAGGTTCATGCAAGTTTTGGCCGCACCATTCACACAAAGTTGCTACATGATAATATTTGTCTGCCATCTATCACCCCTTAAAAATTAATCCGTCCCGTTTTGATTTTGGTTTTGAGCCTTGGCCTTTTTGACCTTTTGCCGCCGTGGTATTGTTGACAGTGATACCGAGTTTCGTTCCGATCTGACACATGGCAGAATTACAATTATTTTTTATGCCGACCCAGGGCGATTGTTTCTCAACTCCGGTTTTGGGGTTCTTAGACACACAGCCTTTTTTTAATTCGTCATTGGCCATATCACGCATGGCCGCTTCTTCACAGTATGCCTTTAACATGTCATAGTGCTGTGGTTTGAAATGGTCCACCGGGTAGGCTTTAACTATCCGGGTCCAGATTACCCGGGCAGGCTTTGTCATTCCTGGCATGGGGCTTTTGCGTTTGTTGACTGGTGCTGGCAGTACGTGCATGTTTGGTTTTTGTGGTCCTCGGTCTCCCATCATTTACCCCCTAAATTTACGGTTTACTAATATCCTGAC
>Ga0307989_1000594_pt1 | contig 22774 bp, 15 predicted proteins | sample EllFjometagen185_FD_203164 | JGI IMG/M metagenome (GOLD analysis project Ga0307989, IMG submission 203164) | Marine microbial communities from Ellis Fjord, Antarctic Ocean - #185 | ecosystem: Environmental > Aquatic > Marine > Unclassified | place: Southern Ocean | collected 2014-10-08 | reverse complement strand
GAAAAGATTTTATTACATCTCTCTGCGTACTCTGCGAGATCTCATTTTTCTTTGCGTGAAAAAAAGGAGTAATCATGAATGATCTAAAACACGTCGGAAAACCCTTAGTTAGAATTGATGGTAAAGAAAAAATATCTGGTGCAACACGTTATACTGATGATCTTGAATTTGGACCAAACCTGCATTTTGCGGCAATTGTAGAAAGTACAGAAGCTCATGCTAAAATAATTAACATAGATACTACCGAAGCAGAAAAATTTCCGGGTGTAGTTGGTGTATTCACAGGAAAAGATTTCCCATTTAAATTCGGTTTATACATGAAAGATAGATATATTTTTGCTATGGAAACTGTACATTATGTAGGACAGCAAATTGCAGCTGTAGTTGCAAGAGATGTGAAAACAGCAAAAAGAGCTGCCAAACTTGTTAAGATCGAATATGAACAATTGCCTGCTATTTTTGATCAAATGGAGGCATTTAAGGATGACGCCCCTCTTCTTCATCCTGATTTAGGTGAATATGAACATGTACCATGGTTTTTTCCACAAGCAAATACAAATATTGCTCATTGGCGTAAAACTAGGAGAGGTGACACCGTAAAAGGATTTGAAGATGCTTATTACATTTTGGAAGACACTTATACTGTGCCAAGATATTCTCACTGCCCTTTGGAAACTCATGCAGCAACTGGATTGTGTGATCTCTCGGGTAGATTAACGATCTGGGCTTCTTCACAATCTCCACATACTCAGAGAAATCTTTTTGCTGAATCTCTCGCACCACTTGGATTTACTCATAAAGATATACGTGTAATTGCACCACCAATTGGAGGTGGATTTGGTGGGAAAGCAGGTGTTTCTATGGAAATTCTTGCAGCTGCAATTGCTACAAGGGTAAGAGGAAATCCTGTAAAAATTATCTGGTCTCGCGAGCAAGAATTCTACAATACATCTCAACGATTGGGTGTAATTGCAAAGCTCAAGATCGGTGTAAAAAACGATGGCACATTTACTGCAATAGATCATAAACTTTATTGGGATACAGGTGCTTCTGCAGAGTATGGAGCAAATGTTGTAAATGCAGTCGGACTTTCTGCGATCGGTCCGTATCGATTTCATAATGTCTCAATTGATTCTGTTTGCCTCTATACTAATCTTCCTCCTTGCGGAGCTTATCGAGGATTTGGGTATTCTGAATTCATGTTTGGATTGGAATCTCACATAAATAGAATTGCAGATCACCTAAAAATTGATGCTGTTGAAATAAGAAAAATCAACGCAATTAAAGAAAACGACACTCTAGCTTATGGAGTTCCCATGAATCCTAATGGGCTTATCGAGTGCATTGATAAAGTTGCAAAAGAAATAGAATGGGGAAAAGAAGTAAAATCTGATGATCCGAATATTAAAATGGGAAAAGGATTTTCACTTATTTGGAAAGCTCCCGCCATGCCGCCTAATGCTTCATCAGCAGCATTCCTGAAATTCAGTGAAGATGGAAGTATAAATATTCTTGTTTCTGGGATGGATATGGGTCAGGGTTATCTCACTGTTATGGCACAAATTGCTGCAGAGATACTGGCTGTTCCAATAACTAAAATCCGTACTGAAAACCCGGATACTGATAGAAACCCTTACGAATGGCAAACTGTTGCATCTCATGTAACATGGTCTTGCGGAAATGCAGTTAGTAAAGCCGCAATTGATGCGCGAGACCAAATTTTTGATATTGTATCCAGAACACTTTATCTTCCAAAAGATATGTTATTTTTAGAAGATGAGAAAGTGAAATGTAAAACAAAACCAAGTTTTGAATTACCACTAAAAGACTTTGTAATAAACGGTATACAAGCAGAAGACAGTACTTTTAAAGGTGGACCAATAATGGGGCATGGAATTTTTATGCCGGAATTTGCTTCTGCCAATAGCGATCCAGAAACAAGCCAGGGTGGTCATCCTAATGTTCATTACACAGTTGGTGCAGCAGCAATATCATTGGAAGTAGATAAAGATAGCGGCGAAATGCATGTTAGAAAAGCTGTGGAAGCAATAGATGTAGGTAAAGCAATTAACCCTTCACTGGTGGAAGGTCAGATCACTGGTGGACTATTACAAGGCCTTGCTACAGTACTTTACGAAGACATGAGATTTGATGATAAAGGAAAAATGTTAAATCCAAACTTTACCGACTACAAAATACCTACTGCCAAAGATGTTCCTGATGAGATTGTACCAATAATTGTTGAAGTTCCTCAACCGGATGGACCATTTGGGGCTCGCGGAGTTGGTGAGCACACAATGATCCCGGCTGCTCCAATGATAGCAAATGCTGTAAATGATGCTCTTGGAATCAGAATAAAATCTATGCCGATCACAAAGGAAAAGGTAGCACTGGCAAACTTACACAAAGAGGAGAACTAAATGGCTAAACCATTTGAAGGAATAAAAGTTCTTGATTTGACTCGCGCGTTGGCAGGTCCTTATTGTACCTTAATTTTGAGTGATCTTGGTGCAGAAATCATTAAAGTTGAAATACCTAAATTTGGTGATGATGCAAGACAATATGGTCCATTTAAAAATGACGTTGGGCTATACTTTTTAAGTTTAAATAGAGCTAAAAAAAGCATTACCTTAAATCTAAAAGCAGAAGAGGGCAAAATAATTCTGAAAGAATTAGTAAAAGAGTTCGATATACTTATCGAAAATTATCGCCCAGGTACAATGGAAAAACTAGGTTTAGGTTATGATATTCTTAAAAAGATCAACCCAAAACTAATTTATGCTGCGTCTTCAGGTTTTGGACATACCGGACCAGATTCACATAAACCAGCTTATGATCTTCTTGCCCAGGCAAGAGGTGGAATAATGAGTATCACAGGTTGGCCGGATACTCCACCTACTCGTGTTGGAGTGTCTATCGGTGACATAACGGCTGGTATGTTCACAGCAATTGGTATAAATGCAGCTCTCTATCATCGAGAAAAAACCGGAGAAGGACAAAAAGTTGATGTAGCGATGCTGGATAGTCAGGTTGCAATTTTAGAAAATGCCATGGTGAGATACCAAGTTGAGGGAATTTCTCCCAAACCTCTTGGTAATCGTCATCCTACTGTAAGTCCTTTTCAAGCATTCATGGCTAAAGATGATTACTTTGTTCTTCCCATCGGAAACGACAGCCTTTGGAAGAAGTTTTGTAAAGCAGTAAATAAAGAGGAATGGATTACAGATAGTAAGTTCGAAACTAATGCAGGCAGAAATGATAATCTTGAAACTTTAATCCCATTACTGGATGAACTATTCCTAACAAAAAATGCAAATGAATGGATTACTCTAATAGAAGAATACGGTGTTCCTTGTGGTCCTATTAACACTATAGAAAAGGTAATGGCTGATAAGCAAATACATGCTAGAAATATGATCGTAGAAGTAGATGATGATCTGGCTGGGTCAATAAAAATAGCTGGTAATCCTATAAAGATGACATCAATTCCTGAAGAGAAGAAACGTGATCCTGTACCGAAACTCAGTGAGCATACTTCGGAAGTTTTGAGTAAGTATCTGGGTTTTGATGCAGAGAAACTAAAACAACTTAAAAAAGACGGTGTAATTTAGATGAAATTTATTTCTGAATGTTCTTTGTCAAAAATAATATATCAAATACAAAATAAAGAGCTAACTTCAGAAAAATTGATCGATAATCTTTGTGATAAGTTGGATCAATGGGATTCGAAGATTAAAGCATTATTACCCGAAACCAATAGAAGAGAGCGACTTCAAAATGATTTAATAGAGTTGTATGACAAATTTTCTGATCCAAATGAAAGACCTATTTTGTTTGGAATTCCAATCGGAGTAAAAGATATTTTCCATGTTAATGGTTTTAAAACCAAAGCAGGCTCAGATCTTCCTTCAGAAATTTTGATTGGTAAAGAAGCTAAGGTTGTAACCAAGCTAAAGCAAGCTGGTGCACTGATCATGGGAAAAACAATTACAACTGAATTTGCATATTTCCATCCTGGAGCAACTTGCAATCCACATAATCTTGCTCACACTCCAGGTGGTTCAAGTAGTGGATCAGCAGCTGCAGTTGCTGCTGGCTTTTGCCCTTTATCTCTTGGAACTCAAACTATAGGCTCAATTTCTCGTCCTGCTTCTTTCTGTGGAACGATAGGTTTCAAACCAAGTTTTGGTAGAATTTCTACTTCTGGAGTTATTCCGTTTTCACAATCTTCTGATCATATTGGTTTTTTCACACAAGACTTAGAAGGAAGTGAAATTATAGCTTCAATTCTATGCGATGATTGGATTGAGGAGCTTCCTGAAATGCAAAGAAAGCCAATTTTAGGAATTCCTGAAGGAGAATATCTTCAGCAAGCTTCACAAGAAGTACTTTCTTGTTTTAGGAGATATATTGATGTTTTAAAACAAAAGGGATTTATCATTAAATCAATTCCAGCATTTGATAACATTGATGAGATCAATGATCAACATAAGTTGATGAATGCTGCTGAATTTGCTGAGGTTCATAAAAATTGGGTTTTGGAGTTCAAAGATCTTTATCATCAAGCATCACTTGAGCTAATTGAAAAGGGAAAGCAAGTTTCTGCAAAAATTTTGAAAAATGCGATCATCGGAAGAACTCAGCTCCGAAAAGATTTGGAACAATTTCAAAAGAAACATGAAATTGACCTTTGGGTTTCTCCATCTGCTGTTACTACAGCTCCTCATGGTTTAGATTCTACAGGAGATCCTGCAATGAATCTTCCCTGGACTTATGCAGGCATTCCAACAATCTCGATTCCTTTTGGGTTTTCTAGTAAACTACCTTTTGGAATTCAATTTTCAAGTAACTTTAACAGTGATGAAAAATTATTCAAATTAGTGAAGAGACTGTTATGAGTGAGAATTTAATATCAATTTTGAAATCTTTTGCAAAGGAATTAATGGCACATGAACTTTACAATAATAATTTTTCTTGCCAATGAATTACATTCATTTTCTTTTTGTGATTGTAATGTGATGATTAATTAAATATGGTACTAATGAATATTAATTCATTAGATTGATGTGCAAAAAAAAAAAAACGAAGGAGTTTTCATGAAAGATCTTAATGGTAAAAATTTCGTTCTTGGCTTTCAACACATGTTCGTAATGTTTGGTGCTACTGTTCTAGTGCCATTAATTACAGGACTGGATGTTGGAGTAACACTTTTCGCAGCAGGTATTGGCACGCTTTTATTCCATGTTCTTACAAAATTTCAAGTACCTGTATTCTTAGGTTCATCTTTTGCTTTTATCCCTGGTATCATTGCAGTGGCAACTGCTGAAGGCGGTTCATTAGCAGAAGCATTAGGTGGAATTGTAATCGCAGGTCTATTGTACGTTGTTGTAGCTATTATTTTTAAATTTATTAATGTACAAATTCTACACAAAATTCTACCACCTTTTGTAACCGGTCCAATAATTATCCTGATCGGTTTGATTCTGGCACCGGTTGCTATCAACAATGCAAACGGAACTTATGCAGCTGGTATTGTAGAAAAGATCGGTGTAAATGGTTGCTGGCTTGTGGCATTATTTACATTTGCAGTTGCAGTTTTCGTTAAAGTTTTCTTTGAAAAAGTTGGAGCAAAATTATTATCAATGCTCCCTGTTCTTGTTGCTCTTATTGCCGGATACATATTTGCAATTATACTTGGAATTGTAGATTTCTCAGCTGTACACGAAGCTGCCTGGTTTGGGCTGCCTAAATTCTCTCTACCTGTATTTTCTGCACGTTCCATATCAATAATTGTACCAATTGCTATTGTTACAATTGTGGAACACTTTGGCGATGTTCTCGCAATTGGTAATGTGGTTGGAAAAGATTTTATTAAGAAGCCTGGTATCCATAGAACATTATTGGGTGACGGACTCGCCACATCTCTTTCTGCTATGATCGGTGGACCTGCTAATACAACTTATAGCGAAAATACCGGTGCTGTTGCTCTAACAGGAGTTTTCAATCCAGTCATCATGAGAATCGCTGCTGTATTTGCAATAATTCTTTCTTTTGTACCTAAATTTACTTCAATCATTGGCACAATTCCTGGTCCGGTTATAGGTGGAATTTCTATACTTCTCTTCGGTATGATCTCATCTATTGGTATTAAAAATATGGTTGATCATAAAGTAGATTTCACAAATGCTAAAATACTTATGATAACTGCTGCAATGCTTGTATTGGGATTAGGCGGTGCTGAATTCACTATTGGAAACTTTCACTTAGTTGGTTTGGGGCTCGCTGCTATAGTTGGTATTATTCTTAACCTTATTTTAAATTTCGGTGAAATAAAAAAGAAAGAAGCAAAATAGAAAAAGAATCTAGTTAAAGTAAAAGCCATCTTCCGTAAGGAAATGGCTTTTTTTGTTATTTAGCGGAGTCAGGTTGATACTTTCAGAACTCTTTTCAATTCCTACTGATGAAGTATTAGCTATATTTCATTTGGCTAAAAGATTGTTAAGCTATAAATAAATTTCTGTGCGTATTGGAGAAGATTAATTTGATAAAGCTTAAAATCTTATTCTTATTGAGTCTTGTTTTTGTAGTTTCTCCAACACTAAGAATGTTAAACCAGATTTATTAATAATATTATAATTTCCTGAAAACGTAACTTCTTTGGGCTGCGTTGTCAATTTCAACGTGATCCCATGCAGTTCTTTTTGACTGGAAACATTAATGTCCAACACATTGTTTTGCTCAATTACTTGTATCTCAAGATTCAATAAATTGTTCCAATATTCAGCAATTTCATCAATTGAACAAATCCAACTATTAGATTCTTTTGCTAAATCTAGCATTTCTTGAAGAGGTTTGATAGTTTCATCGCTAAATCCTGCATACATAGGATGTGCCAGCATAATCATCATGCCATTATTTTGTAAAATTGCCCGATTCCATAAGCTCGAAAGATAGGCCGAAAATCTTCTGGAATCAATTTTTTGTTGCTCCTCAGTGTAATTTTTCTCAGTTAATAATTGCTGATAAAAATACCAATCATCATGAAAAATTTGGGAAATTTCCAGCAGCTCTAAAGATTTGAAATAGCCATCAGAGAAAATTGGGATATTGTAGGGGAAGATTGATCCACGATAAAACTCTAGATGATTTACTGCAATAGAACTATCAAAGAGCAGATTTTCTTCTTCTAAAACAAGAAGTCCATTATAGCTATTATTGGTAAAAGGAAAGCGAAAACCTTTAGCATCTGGAATAAGAGTGAGATTTTGCTGGATTTCCTGACAGGTTTGAGCATAAGAAAGTTTCCTGAAATCAGGATGAGTCGCTGAATGCAATTCCAAATTAAAATTATCTGATCTGGATAATTTAGCTAGAAGTGACTTTGATATATTGTTGGTAACAAAGAAATTTGAATTCAACCGATTTTTTTTGATGAAATCGATAACTCTAGCATACTGTTTATCTGTTCCACCATCATCAAAAGAGATCGCAAAAGCTGTAGGATGAGCGTTTTTCCAAGGATGTAATTGTACTGGGAATCTTGGTTTATCTAAAGCCAGCAGAAAGATTTTATGATAAAATTTCTCTATCTCTTTTGAAGAAGAAAATCCACCGTCAGAAGCAGGGTGAATCAGATTGAAATTTGCTAATAGCACGGCTTTACCATTTCCAAAAATGTTCATTGTGATTGCAGGATAATTATTTTCTTTGGTTTGCCATTCTGCCCAAATGTCTAATTCATTTAATTGCTTACTGATTACAGTCGTCCACTCAGTCTTAGTGAAAACAGGAGTCAGATCACTTTCCCAAACTTGGCTTTGATTATCAACAATCTTACAATTTTGCATGTTCTTCTCGATTAATTCCACACCGAAACATTCGCTTAAAAGCCAATTATCTTCATCCATTTTTCCGTTTATTGTTATTCTATCTGAACCATCTAATCTGTTTCTTCCTAAGAAATTATCACTAACCAAGATACCACCGGCTTTTACCCAATTAGAAATATTTTCCATCTCAAGGTGGGAAAGGTAGGATAGAGAATACTTTCTATCAGCGTCATGATAGCCGTGAGCAGTTGGTAGTATCATTATCTGGAATTTTGCCATCTCATCCAAATCATATAATACTTTGCGATTATCCAGGGTTACTAAAGCTCCGTTTTGATTAAATTCCTGCATAGCCAGAATTACACCATCAGAGACTGTTCCACGCCCATCACCATCACCAGTGGTGATGAAAAGTACTTTTGGCAATGTATAGCTGAAAAGCAAATTTGCTAAGGTTATTAAAATTATTATTATTCCAATTTTTTTCATATTTCCTCTACTTGATTTTTTTCACGATAATTTTTTGATTAATCCCCATATCAATTGTAATCATACCATCACGGGGATTGTAATATCCATCGGTAAGACTATTGATAATCTGCACAACTTTCCAGTCACTGCGAAACGCTACAGTCATTGGGAAATCATAAACATCGGGATCAAGCTCGCTTTCCAGCTCGATTATGTAGGAATATCTATCTTGGATGACGGATAATTTTGCACTGTTTCTAACTTGAATGTAATGTCCGATGCTAGATGTTGGTGCAACCCAGTAATCAGAGTTTCTAACAAGTCGCATTTGATTATCAAAGCTCTTGGGATATAGTGAATAACGATTTGTCACATTATGAAAATTAAAAAGTTTGTCTTCTTTTGAACCTTTTGGGAAAATATGATGATACATTAATATCAACCATTCATCCTGGTAGTCTTCGATCCAATCATAAAATTGACTTGGTGTAGGATTGTTTTCATTTAGAATTGCTTTGCCGGAAAGCGAGTAGAAGTTCTCACAATTAAGATGATTGACATCGTAGCTTCTGGCAAAATGGAACCCACTCTCTTTTACACATTTTATCAATTTATCATTGGTAAATGAATAGGGATAATGCAGGGTATTAACACTAATCCCAAGATTTGATTCTAGTAATTCTTTATTACGTTTGAGCATAGAAATGATTTCAGCTTTTGGTTTCTTAGGATCCAATTTCTCATGGAAAAATCCGTGAGAACTAATCTCATTACCTGCATTTGAGATCGCTCTTAGCTCATCCCAACCTAATCTTTGGATAGAAAAAACACCATCTTCCGCAAAATTACCAGGTTTATGAGATGTCCAGGCACCCACGATTCCAAAATCTGCTGTCAGGTTATATTTCTTTAGAGTTCGTAATCCATATTGATACTGTGAGTAGGAACCGTCATCAAATGTGATACTGATAGCTCCTGGAGCGTTATTCTTCCATTTGGTTAAGAAAAATTTCTCTTCTACGTTTATAGCTTTTTCAGATTTTGGTTTCAGAGTATTAAATAATTCTTGCAATGTATAATACTGAGGTTTCAAGCGTGTGCTATAAATTGGCTCATCCCAGGACTTCCATTTATAATGAAATGCTTTCTCTTTAGCCGGGATCGTATACTGAACTTCATTATTTTGCGAATCAGTGATATATGAATAGATATGGAAATCGGCTGTTGCTGTCTCTATATCAGGAGTACCTTCGATATCGTTTAGCACCTGTGAGGAAGATGGATCGGATACGTTTAAGAGATGCCAGGGTAATCTCATTTCCAAAACGCGAGTCTCGGTATCGTAATACCAGTCTGCATTGGAATTATCTGCCAATTTTCCATAAACCAGCTTACTGCGATTGTGCAACCTTTTAGGGAATTTCTCACCCAGAAGCGTTTCACGATCTCTATTGGCTATCAGTTCTTGAGCCACAAAACGGCCATCATTATTAGCTTTGGATGCATAGATTGGAACGTAATCGTTATAGATATCAGAATAGACAGAATATTCATCATCTACTAAGATCATAGCATCATCTATTGAATTTATCTCGATCAGAAATTCGATTCCCCTTTTGGCAGTTCTATCCAACTTCTTTAGATTAAATTCACCTAAGTTTTTATCATAAGTATCGATCGCTATCATCAGATTATTTCGTTCAAATTTAAAATTATCCAACTGATATTTCAGGTAGAAATAACTCGGATCTACTTGTGCATCCACAGAAAATTTAGACTCCGGCCAATCAGCAGTTTTACCATCCAAATCCACAGTTCTGTTTTCCACAGCCATAATTCCAAAATTCTGCTCAGGATTTTCTTTATTGTGCCAATATTTTCTACGATGCTGAGGTTGTTCAAAATCCATCACCATCCAATTAAATTTAAACCACTCATCGATCCATTCGAACATAATCGCACCACCGCAATCAGATTCCCAGATATTCTCTGTAAGCAGCTTATTTATCTCAGCCTGAGCTATCTCATTATGCCCACCTTGATCAAATCCATAAGGAGTGTAATGGCTGTTTCCGCGTGAAGAAGGAACTCCATACTCTGCGATGATCAAAGGCATATCAGGGCAGTGAGCTTTCAGATCTTGCAGGTAGGATAAGTAATTATTTTTTGTGCGGTATTTTTTATCTAAATAGATGTAGTCAGGATAATAGGGATAGGCGTGATAACTGGCAAAAATACCAGATTTTACCAGATCAGTTTGGTAGAATTTTCGGAAATCAATTGTCTCCAGATCGTTATCATACTCACGAACCTTATCATTCTCGATATATTCGCTATCATGATGCATAGGATCAAGTGGTAGCCAGTTCACAAATGATACAGGTCTCTGCTCATTATAAGCCACAACTTCGTATTTAATAGTATATTCCATCATTTCAGCCAGCCAAGACTCCATTGCGCTACCGGTCGGCAAAGATATGAAATCACCCTGAAAGCTGGAAATATTCATATTATGATTTGTAAAAGTAACGCCTTGAGGCTCCCACTCACGTCCCAAAATAATCCCAATGGTGAATTCTGAAACATCGCTGATGTAGACGCCGTGAGCTTTACCTGGAGATTTTTCTAATACTGCGTTACCATTTATCACATCAATCACATCTTTTATCTCATGCATAAATTCAGCGGTAAAATCAGGATCATGATAATTATGACTTTCGGGAACCTTGGCCCACACACCCTGCACAAGGTAGAGGGGCTTATCGCTGTAGATAAGGTTATACTGCGCCAACGCTTCATAGAATACAGGTGGCAGAATAGTGTATGTTCTTATCACATTACTATTCATCTCAGCAATTTGCTGGAACCATTCCAGGTAAAGATCAAAATCGATAGGGAATTCAGAGGGGAATTTCCCTGGTAAGGCAGCTCCAATATTTACACCTTTTAGAAAGATCGGTTGCCACTCTTTTTGCTTTGAACGTGTGTTAGCCGAACGATAAACTTGAAAATAATCTCCCTCTACCCGGAAGAGGTTTTGAGATGACTTTGCATAATAAGCAATATTATTTTTGTCATAATCTGGGAACAACGGAAGATCCACCTTGGTACTGTCGATTACAATCACCTTTTCAGATCGAATGCTGTCCTCTACCTTGATCATCATATAAACAGTGAGAATAAGAAGAATAAACAGTAGGGATATAAACGATTTTTTTCTTTTCATAAATTTATCCTAAAAATGCCCATTAATAATCACAGAAGCTGAATCGCTCTGATAATAGGGGGTTTGTGAATTTGCATAGCTGAGCGCAAACGAAATATTGTGCCAATTATAACCAAATTCCAAAGAGTTATTTGTTTCAATATCTCCATCATCATCCCTTTGCAGTGATGATGAGAGGTAGGAATAGAAATCTGAAATTTCAAAATAATATGAAGCGTTGACGCCATATAATTTTTTATCCTGTGGAGTATAGTATAGGTCGGATTCATATTGAAAATTCTGAAATCTATAGTTGATCCCAAAATTAAGATTTTTGTAAATTTCGTGATTGAGATTCATTGTGTAATCTAAAAATCTATTTTCATCCATTTTCGATCTATTTTCTACATAATTATTATCAATTTCACCAATGTGATAATTTATGGTAAATTCACTGTTTTGATACGAAAATGATAATCTGTTTTGCAAAAGTTGACGGCTTACTCCGTACCAGGTTTCAAAAAGTTCAGATCGGAGGCTGAACTGGTTTTTTATTGAGAGCTTCCAGAATTTGAAATTATTTAAAGAAGTAATATTCACCAGACTGATTGATTGCTCTGAAAATGAATATCTGAAATCAGAGTTTATAGAATGATTTGAGTTTAGTAACCAGTGATTATTACAGAAAGCAGCATCATATAAAGCGGAAGACTTGTAACCAGCACTGTCACGATAAGTATAGCGACTATGATAACCCAGCTTAGCTTGCCATAAATTTGTAATTCTTTTATTTATCATGTATTCATGAGTATAATTGAAAGTTTCCAAATCTGTTTCCTGCTCCCTAAGAAAATTCTGCTTAGTATAAAAAGCAGGCTTGGTAATTTGCAGCAAATCCTGATATCTTTCCTGATAATAGTGATGAGTAGGATCAAGATCAATAGCTTTCTGATAAAACTTCATCGCCAAATATGGTTTGTCATCCCAAAATGCCAACTTTCCTTTTTCAGCCCATGCTTCAGCAAAGGTTGGCTCAATTTCTATAATCCTATCGAGTGTCTGGTTTGATAAGAATAATTGATCAGAATATTGATAACCTAAAGCCAGTTGATACAATACATCGATTCTATACTTAGCTGAAATATCGGCTGGAGCCTTAGATAGAATATCATTCAAGTAAAATATCTGTTGAGCAAAATCGCTCTGAATTTTAGCAATTTCTGCTAAGCCTGTATAAGCTTCCAAATCTGTAGAATCCTCCATGATTATCTTCTGAAAGATATCTTCTGCCTGTGTATAATTTTCAGTTAAAATATACAATCTACCTAGCGCTAAACGAGCATCATAATCATCTGGATCAAGCTCCAAAATCGTCTGATAACATTCTATCGCTTCCTTAGTTTCACTCTGGAGTTTATACTGATAACCCAACGAACGAGCTTCTTCAATTTTTTCCAAATTAGAATTCTCTATTGAAAATCCAAATACAAATATGGCTAAGAAAGCGATAGAATTGAAAATCTTACTCATTCATCAGCTACTTTTACAGTAATCAATTGAGTTGTACTCTGGTTACTATTTGTATCATAGATTCTAGCATATATTGTATGATTATCATATGTAAGATTGGTCGAATCTATAGAAAAAGTATATGGTGAATTTTCGTTGTTTGCGTAGAGAGTTCCATCAAGAAACAGTTCTACATTGGAAATCGCAATATTATCAATCGCTAAAACTATCACATCAAATGTTCCTGTTACATCACTCCAATCTGCCGGATGAGCAATAAAGCCATCTGGAGCTTCAGTATCCGGAATTTTAATCGAAAAATTGACTAGTTCGCTGGTGTGAGAAGCTTCCAATACATCTGTAGCAATCGCATAGAAATTATGAGTTCCACTATCCACTATCGGGATAGTTATTTGATATGGTTCTTCAACTATAGTTTGAACTAATTCTCCATCAACAAATAAATCTATTGATGTAATCTCCTGCTCACTCTCTACTAGAAGATTAACTTCTAATTCGTTATTATCAAATTCTTCCCAAGAGATAGGGCGAACTACCTGGATATTGATATTAGATTGTTCCACCTCAGTTTTATTTGTAATATCACAGCCGATGATACTAATAACTATCAATAGTGAATATGCTAACCTGAATTTCATTTTCCCTCCGTTTGATTAAATCCGGTTCTATCGAATTTATACCATTCATTTTTTTTATTTATAAAATCTTTTAATCCAATTAATTGAGCATAGATTCGAAATGGGACGTAAATAAAATCACCCAGAACGCTCATTAAGATAAGTCGAAGCCAGTCATTTGTAGTTTTGTAGCGTAAAGCATCTTGGCTGGGTAATTGCTTCTTGATGCTCCATTGCTCGATTATCACACTGCCCAAAGATGTAATAAGAGTTGATACAATTGTTGTAAATAGTAGAGTTAGTAAAAGCCATTGTTGATTGATACTCCCTAAGATAATCGCTGTGATAATGAAAAAGAGTGTAAAAAGTTTAATAATAGGAGCCAAGAGTTCAAAAAGAAGGAAATAAGGGAGAGCAAATGTCCCTATTCTTTTAAATTCAGGCTCGAAAATCATATCTTTGTGAATAATAAGTGTTTCGGCTAATCCACGGTGCCAGCGGTTGCGTTGACGCAATAGAAAATTGGAATTATCAGGAACTTCTGTCCAACAGAGAGGATGTGGTAAAAATCTAGCTTTAACAGTTTGTTTTTTATCGATGAAATAGCGCCATAAGCGTACGACAATTTCCATATCTTCGCAAACAGTTTGTTTGCCTAAACCAATGCTGTTTTCGATATATTCAGCTTGATTATGAGCTGTCAGAAATCCACCAACAGCGAGTAGATCTTTACGTTTATATAGTGAGAAAGCACCTGACATAATAACAATCGCGTTCATTTTACTCAGACTAAATCGTGAGATCAAAAAAGACTTCATGTATTCCACAATCTGCCACTGTACCCAGATATTGGAAGGGAGCTTAGAACTATACACATGGTTGTTCTTTATTACTACACCATTGGCTACAGCCAATTGACCACCGGAAACAAATAAATCTGGATCATCGATAAATGGTTGAACGGTTTGTTTGAGAGCTGTTTTATCTAAAATAGAATCTGCATCAATTGTGCAGATAAATTTGTTTGATGCAAGGTTAATCCCTACATTAATACTATCAGCTTTTCCACCATTTGATTTATCGATTACTTTCAGACTGGAATCTTTCAATTTGTAACATTTATTTACACTTTTTGTTGTTAAAGTGTTACAATTTGTAATATTAAACTCTCTCAGATCGAAATTATTTAATAGCTTTTGCATGGTTTTATCCGTAGAACTATCATTTACGACGATCACTTCATAATTTGGATAGTCTAATGATAGAAGCATTTTGATGCTGTCCAAAATCGTAATCTCTTCATTATATGCAGGTACGATGATGGATACAGAATGCTTATTAAATTCATCATCTGTGGAAATAGTTATCTTCTCTTTTCTGATATTAATCAGAAAGACAACAAAAAACAACCAATCAATCACAAAGTATGACAAATAATATATAATTAATAAATTTTCAATAATCCTAAAAATCACAAATAACTCTCTCAGCTTTTTTAATAACTATGCAATAAGCGTACCAAGTGAATACTAATTAACAATATAAAATATCCAAAAGTTAAAGTATCGTTGTCTATTTGTTTCTTTAGGTATTATAGTAGTAACTACTAATCTCCTGAAGCAATTTTTCTTTTTCTACACCATCTCCGGCAAGTGTTCTTCAAAAGAATGCTGGCAGTTATGAAAAAACAAAGAAAATAATTCTCATGAAATAGTAAAATCAAGCTTTAAACATAGATAACATAAAAGCCGCTCGATGAGCGGCTTTTTAATATTTGGTGGGCCCAAGAGGAATCGAACCTCTGACCGTCCGGTTATGAGCCGGAAGCTCTACCAACTGAGCTATAGGCCCTGCTTAATATATTTAAGACTGTAAAAACAAAATGACCCGATTTTATGTCAAGAATTTCCTAGAGCCTAAGCTATTTCACATTAAAGTTTTCTATAAATTTCTCAAGCACATGACTTCTTGTAGGATGACGTAATTTCTTAAGAGCTTTATCTTCTATTTGCCGAATCCGTTCACGCGTAACACTAAAGATATTCCCGACTTCTTCTAGGGTTCTATGATATCCATCATCAATTCCAAAACGTAATCTGATAACTCTTTCTTCACGTGAAGTAAGTGTTTGCAATACATCATCAACCTGTTTTTTTAGAAGAGTTCTTTCTGCCATTCTTTCAGGTGATATCGTAGATTTATCTTCAATGAAATCACCCAATAAGCTATCTTCATCCTCATGTCCAATTGGATTATCCAGAGAAACAGGTTCTTTCGTAATTGCTAATATACTCTTTATCTTCTCAACAGGCAAATCAAGTTCTGATGCAATTTCTTCTGGATACGGTTCTCTACCTAATTTCTGCAGTAATTTTCTACTAGCTCTTTTAACTTTGTTTATAGACTCGATCATGTGGACAGGAATTCTTATTGTTCTTGCTTGATCAGCAATTGCTCTTGTTATCGCTTGCCTTATCCACCAGGTTGCGTAGGTACTGAATTTGAAACCCTTGCGATAATCATATTTTTCTACTGCACGCATAAGTCCAGTATTGCCTTCTTGAATAAGATCAAGAAAATCTAAACCACGATTATTATAACGTTTTGCAATGCTTACAACCAGACGAACATTGGCTTCGATCATATCGTTTTTAGATCTCTCCTTCATCTTCTCACCACGTTCAATTTCATCAAGCAGATCAACCATTTCATCTGCTGTCATGCGAGTTTCAAGTTCCACGCGACGAATTTTTCTTCTGGCATTTTTGATCTTGCGCAATGTTTCCACAAATACATCTGGCTCTATCTTTGTTTCTTCAAAAACTAATTTATAATCTTCCTCAGATTTATTGGCTTTTCTTCCATAAGTGCAAATTTCATCTAGAGAGTATTTTCTAATCTTAGAAAGATGAGTAATGCTTTTCTGGCTGTCTTTAATCCGGTCTACCAGGCTTCGAATACGATAAACCATTCTTTTTAGAAGTTTTTCATTATACTTCAGATTTCCAAATATTTCAATAAGCTTAATTCTTTGTTTTTCAATAAGTTCTTGATCCAGAAGGTGATCATATTCATCGATATCACTACTATCAATCATCTCACCTATTTTTTCAAAAATAGCCTTAGTTTCTCTTATCACATGCTCAAATTCATTTACAAGGTTAGCTTCTTGAGACTTGTCCATCCACGTGCCATATTCGATTTTGAATATTTGGTCGATCTTCACTCTTTTTTCGCGATAACGATGGATAAAATTTTCCATTTCACGCAAAGTACTTCCACTTTTAAAAATATTTTTATTAATATGCTGCTGTCCACTCTCGATTTTCTTAGCAATCCTTACTTCACCTTCTCGATCTAGAAGTGGAACACGCCCCATTTCTCCAAGATACATTCTTACAGGATCATCATAATATTTTCGATTACGAAACTTTTTTGTTGCTCTTGTTTTTTTGAGAGAGATCTTCTTTTTTGTTACTTTCTTTTGAGTTTCATCAATAAGCTCAATACCCTCTTCTACCAGATCCGTAATAATCTGTTCGATCTTGTCCAGAAAGATAGGATTGTTAGGCAGAACCACATTTATCTGCTTAAAAGTGAGTAGGTCATTATTTTTCCTACCCATTTGAACCAGCTTCTTTACACACTCGTTATAACTAAGCATTTAGTCTCCTTAGTACAAAGTTTTTCTTACCACTTTTCTATTTATTTTTAATATTTCTTTTTTTAATTCGCTCTTTTTTGCAAAAAGTTCTCTATTGGTTGGATCTTGAATAATTTTTTCATTTATAGCCTTCAATTTCAGATGAAATTTTCTAGTTTTAAGAGTAATTATCGCATCATCAATTGTTTGTGTAGGAGGCTCTGACATAGAAAGGTCTGTAAGCAAATTTCTAATACTTTCATCATCAATCTTGCTAATTAAAGCAGGGATATTATCCATATTTTCTATTTGCTCCGAAATTATTTCATAAATTTTTCTATACTTTCCAGTTAAAAAGTAACTCGAATCTATCTCTTGCGCAACTTTTTTATATAATGATTGGTTATTAATAATTAATAATATAATATCTCGTTCTTCAGTAAATTGTTCCATTTTTGGAACTTCTGTAATTTCTGGTTCTTTTTTGAACGTTCTTCTTTTTTTTCTTATCTTAGAAGATACCGCATGTCCAGATAGCCCAAATGTTTCTGCAATATCCTGAGTTAAGAGTTCCTGAGCTACTTCATCATCAATTTCGTTGAGAATATCAAACAAAACAGAAAGTTTTCCTTTTTTATCAACGCCTATAACTTCATCATCTTTCAAAAATTCAGCAAGCGGTTTAGCTTCATCTATCATTTTCTGCATACTTGCAGCACCGTTATTTCTAATGTAACTATCGGGATCTTCTGCTTCTGGTAATCCAATAATTTTCACATTACAACCTTTACCTAAAATCTTTCCAGCTGCACGAACAGCAGCTTTTCTACCCGAACCATCTCCATCATAAAGCATAAATATATTTTCTGTGAATCTACTTAAAACACTGATCTGAGAATCTGTGAGTGCAGTACCTAAAGAGGCTACTGAATTTGTATAACCATTTTCATAAAGCCTCAGGAAATCAGTGTAGCCTTCACAAATTAAGACATAATCTTTTTTTGATATTGTATATTTAGTATCGAAGAGACCGTAAAGTTCGTTCCCTTTAGTGTAAATTTCGGTTGTTGGTGAGTTTACATATTTTCCACCCGATTGACTTTCATGTAGCTTTCTACCACCAAAAGCAACAACTTTGCCCGAAGAAGAATGGATAGGAAACATGATTCTTTCTCGAAATAGGTCGCTATTATTTGATGTGAATAATCCAGTTGATGCTAGTATCTTTTCATTAATATCATTTTTAAGTAAATAGTTCCGTAATCCACCATAAGAATTTAGTGCAAATCCTAATTTGAATTTTTTTATTGTTTCGTCAGTAATTTTTCTCTCTGCCAAATATTCCAATGCACTGCTTCCATGTTCAACTAGATTCTTATAAAAATATCCTGTTGTTAAATCATAGATTTTAAAGATTAGATCACGTTTAGAATCTTTACCCTTACTTTGCATAGATTGCTGTACTGTAATTCCAGCTCGAGCAGCAAGTTTTTTTAATGCTTCGGGGAAAGAAATTTTCTCAAAATCTTGAACGTAAGTAATTACATTTCCACCCTTACCACAACCAAAGCATTTATAAATCTGTTTTTTAGGGCTAACTACAAAAGAAGCTGTTTTTTCATCATGGAACGGACAGCGAGCCTTAAAGTTGCTACCTGTTTTCTTTAAAGGAATGTAACTATTAATAACATCAACGATATCATTTCTCTCAATAATTTCGTCAATAAGATGCTGATCCATAATATACCTCTATTCCTTTATCTTCACGACAGTTACACCACTTCCGCCAGCTTCAGGTGGAGGTGAAAAGAATTCTTCAATATTCTTATTTGTCAGCAAATAATTTCTTACTTTTGACCGAAGAGCTCCCGTTCCTTTTCCATGTACGATTCTTATCATGAATAGTCCATTTACAACAGCATTATCAATGAACGTTTCAATTTCAGGTAATGCTTCTTCAAATCTAAATCCAAGAATTTTTAATTCCATTTTGGCATCACTTTCAGGAATACTTATTAACTTCTTCTTGCTGGATTTTTTCACCTTCTTTTTTGTTATTAAATATAGCCTGTCAGAAGACGTGTTGAGAAAAATTCCATCCATATCAACTTTTATGTTCTTACCAGAGATTTCAGTTATTTCACCTTCCATTTCCATCTCTTTTAACCAAACTTTCATCCCAATTTCTGGGCTATTAACAGGTTCATGTGAAACCTCAGATAATTTGTCTTCCTCGTTACTTAGATCACGATTTAACTGTGTTACTTTTTTCAATGATCGCTCAAACTTATCTTTTTTCTCAACCTTGTTAGAACGTTTTATGCCTTTAATTTCCATGTTCAGTTCTTTTTGCATGGAAGTAAGGAATTCACGAGCATCCCGAATAGATTTTTTCTTGATCTCTTTCTTATCTTTTTCTAATGATTCTATCAGATTTTGTCTTTCATTTATCTTTTGATTTAATAGTGCAGTTTTTAATTCAAACTGGTATAGTTGACGCGATAAAGATTTTTTTTCTTCTGACATCTTCTTAATCAATTCTGTTAATTCAACATTTTGTTTACCTGTCAAATTCTTTGCTCTTGCAATAAGACCTTTCTGTAAACCTAGCCTGGCAGCAACTTCTATAGCAAAACTGTTTCCAGGTAAACCCAATTTAAATTGATACGTTGGTCTATGCTTATCAGGATCAAATTGCATTGCTGCATTAATGCATTTTTCATGCTTTTCGGCAAAAACTTTAAGTGACGTATAATGAGTACTGATAACTCCAACAGCATTTTTTTCAGCTAAGTCTTCTAGAATAGATTGAGCTAGAGCCGATCCCTGTTCAGGATCTGTTGCAGCTCCAATCTCATCGATTAATACAAGCTTGTTTGAATTTGTACATTCTGTCATTTCACGAATATTTTTTATGTGAGAAGAGAATGTACTCAAAGCATTTTCTAGTGACTGACTATCTCCAATATCTGCAAAAACTGAATTGAATGAACCTATCACGCTATTAGAGTCTGCTGGAATAGGTAAGCCAGATCTTGCCATCAATGTTAGTAGCCCAACAGTTTTTAACGTAACTGTTTTTCCACCAGTGTTCGGACCCGAAACAAGTAACAAATTATAATCAAATCCAAGTTCAAGATCAAACGAGATAACTTCATCAAACTCATCAAATGTTAAAATAAGTAATGGATGTCTGGCATTTTTCAGTTTAATTTGCGGTTTTTCGGAAAGTATCGGTTTTTCTGCTTTTAATCTATTTGCTAATCTCGCAGATGCAAAGAAAAAATCGAGTTCTTCCAAATATGTTATTTCTTTTAATAATATATTTTTATGCTCAAGTATACTTTCTGTAAATTTTTTAAATATATTGAAGATCTCTTGCTTTTCTTCACTACTCACAAGCCCAAGATCATTGTTCAAACTAACAATCTCTTGTGGTTCCATATAGATTGAAGATTTACTTGAAGATCGGCCATGAACTATGCCAGGAACAAAGGATGATGCTCCTTCTTTTATAGGAATCACATATCTGCCATCGCGCTGTGTAACAATATTATCATGTAAAAAATTGCTAGCTGAGAGAGATTCTACTTTTTTATTTATTGTAGCAACTAAGTTCTTTCTCACTTGCTTTTTCTTCCTGCGGATAGAGGCTAAGGCAGAAGATGCATTATCCTTTACTTCACCATCACTTTCAAAAATCTGGTTAAATCTAATCTCAATTTCATCTATTGAGATAATCTTGCTAATAAACTTCAAATATTCAGGATAATCATCTAAATCATCTGTACTTTTTGAAATTCTATTTGCAGTTGAAACATTATAATATATCTGTTTAAATTCTTCAAAGTTATATGTTTGATGCTTTTGTTTTGAAATTATCTTTGTAATATCTGAGATGTTTTCAAAATTATGAGAGATACCTTTTTTTAATAATCTTTGAATTTCTGATGTGAGCTCAAGTTTCGGCGTAATCTCTTCGATTGTAGACATTGGCTGCAAATTAGACGCCACTCTACTTCCAAGAATAGAGTGACATTCTTGTGCAAGGAAATCCTTAATCTTGTTATACTCAAGCTGTTTGTATGAATTCATTTATTTTGTAGTTTTATCTTTAACCATTTTCTCAATTTTCTCTGCATTCTTATCAATATCCTTTCCAACACTTTGTACTTTTTCTTTTAGTCCAGGATATTTCAACTCAATTTTATCAGTAATATTCCGAATATTATCTGCTATTGTTGATGAAGATGTGAAATTACGAATTTGTTTTTCAAATGGTAGTAAATTAAGTAATAATAGAACAATCGCAATTATCAATGTACCATTAAAAACTCCAAAAAATGCACCTAAAACTCTATCAAGCCATTTTAATCGAAGAAATTCTATTATCATTTGCAATATTTTTATAGTGAGTTTTGCAATTAATACTATTACAAGAGCGATTAGTATGTAGGAACAAATGATTGCAAAAAACTCATTAAACCCTAATCTTACCATTAACATACCTTTGAAGATATGACCGCTTTTAGCAATGAGTATAACTATTACAACTAAACTTATAAGACTAATAGCACTTCTAATAAAACCTTTTGTTAGTCCGTGAAATAGAAGAACTAACAAAAAAATACCGAGGATAATATCAAGAATATTCATTTCCCATCCTTTGTTATACCATACTTTCTTTTAGAGAAAAAAGGGGAGATAAGCTTATCTCCCCCACAAATAATTTGAACTATATTAATTTCTGATCAGCTTTGCAATTCTCTTCTAACAATCGCACTCAAACTTTTCCCATCTACATTACTACCAAGTTTTTCCTTGAGAAATTTCATTACGTTTCCCATATCTTTCATAGACTCAGCATTAAGATGAACAATAGCGTCACTGACCTCTTTTTCTAATTCAGCTTCAGAGATTTCTTCCGGTAAATATCCTTTGATGATCTTTATCTCACTGTTTTCAATCTCTGCTAATTCCGGTCTTTTACCTTGTATATAAAGTTCAGCAGCTTGTTGTCTTTGTTTCACCTGACCTTTAAATACAGAAATAATTCCCTCATCAGAAAGCTCTTTCTTTTGTTCAAGCTTTTGATATTGAACTGCAGATTTCAAAGCACGAAGAACTTTTAATTTATCTTTATCCTTCTCTTGCATCGCTTTTTTTAGATCAATATTAATTCGTGTGAGCATATCTTTATGAAAAACGTCTCTGTTTTCTAAGACGCTTCATAGCCTTTCTTACTTGATCGTTTTTCTCTTTTTTGCGAACTACACTCGGCTTTTCATAATATTTATTCTTCTTAACATCAGATAAAAGACCAGCTCTTTCGCAAGACTTTTTGAATCTTCTAAGTAGTACTTGAAAAGACTCACCACTTTTAGCAATAACTTTTGGCAAAGAAATCACCCCCCTTTTATTTATGTGAAATTCAAAATTCTGAGTATTGCTTATCCTGTCAAGCCTAAATATACTGATA
>Ga0307989_1000593_pt1 | contig 22792 bp, 21 predicted proteins | sample EllFjometagen185_FD_203164 | JGI IMG/M metagenome (GOLD analysis project Ga0307989, IMG submission 203164) | Marine microbial communities from Ellis Fjord, Antarctic Ocean - #185 | ecosystem: Environmental > Aquatic > Marine > Unclassified | place: Southern Ocean | collected 2014-10-08 | reverse complement strand
TCCGTCAAACTCGCATCCCTTCAAATAATCCAAAACCTCATCACTCGACTTCCCCACAAAATCCACGCTATCCAAAGCCTCATAATCACCCTTGTCGACCTTTGGGCCGCAACCCATGACAATTATCTTTGCGGAGGGGTAAGTCTTGCGCAGAAGCCTAGCAGAGCTGCGAGATTTGCGATCAGCGACGTGGGTAACGGTGCAAGTATTCACAATACAAACGTCAACATCAGAATTCGCCGAAACATCAGACGCATTATTAACTTCCACAACATTCGCTACCGAACCAAAAAGCCCGAGCAATTCCTCGATCAATCGATCTGAATCAGCCCTGTTGGATTTACACCCCAATGTCTTGATTGCAATTTTCATAACACGGAAATTAAGCGTACTTAAGCACGCGAAACTCTACCAAATCTGGAAAAAACTTGCAAAACTAAACCGAACCTTTGATAATGACAGACGAAATCTATTTAAAAACCTTTTACCCCTCGCACCATGAAAAAACTATTCACACTATCAATCATATCAATCCTTGCCCTGACTGGATGTTTTGGAGGGGGAGAGGAGGAAGCAGTTGAGACAACCGAACAGTTAGGACAAACACAAATAGAAACTCCAACAAGATTATCAAATGAAGAATTAGCCGAACAGGTTGGAAAGGATCTTGAACTTTCAACTCAAGCACATCAGGATTACAATCCAGAAATCTGCGAAAACATAACTGATTCAAACGAAAGAACTGCATGCAAAATAACTGTTACTACAAATAAAGCAATCCTAGAAAAAGATCCTTCAGGATGCGATTCTATAGAAGATGAACAATTCTCTATAGAATGCAAAATTATGGCTACTGAGTAACAGGGTGTTCGGAATCAGGACTCATACAAGTAGCAGTGGCTCTGACAGACTGGTCAGTAAGAGCACTAGGATTGTAAGCGGTCACATAACAAGTTCCCACCCATTTATCAGTATCAACACGTTGTGTTACCAATGTAGATTCATAATTTGACCACACAGGAACGTTAAAACACCATGTGCTAGAGCTAGGACATGGTTTACCAAAGTTATACCCACAGTTGACAACACGATCGCCACCTAGTCCATCAACTTCACCTTGGCATGATGCAGAACTTGTTCGGGCAGAGTATGCGGGGACAGAAACATAACTACCGTTTTTTCGATAGTAATCTCCAATTTGGTTTGCATGAATAACACCCTGGGTTACATTCAAATCACCAGCAGTCATATTGATATCACCATTGGTCAATGTTAAATTCCCACTGTTAGATGCAAAATCTCCGCTTGTTAATCTTACACTACCACCATACAATTCAGCATCTCCACCCCCAGTTCCACCAACAACACCCAATCGGAAAATACCACCACTAGGCATAGTTATATCACCAGTGCTCACTTGTAAATCACCAGAACCTAGTGTCAGATTTCCACCAAATAAGTAAAGAAACCCTTCGTCCAAAAGCCTAAGATTAGAGCCCATCAAATCCAAACCACCAAACACCTGCAACTCATCATTCACAACAACTGGAAGAGACTCATTTGAAGAAGTAACATCAGGATTCAAAATATCATCATGTACATTTGTTACACCAGATACATCCAGGTCATCCTGTACAAAAACAGGGGCAGGTCCCTCCTTCCCACTTGGCATTAATGCGTAAGCACTATTCCAAATATATTCTTGTACATCTAATACATCAGTTGTTGTGCCATCTTCTACATCTAGCCCATCCTTTACTTCTGTACCATTTGCAGATCTAAGACCACCTTTTGCATTAACGGTGTCTTCAACAGTTAAACTGTTTTCAACTTGTAAAGAGTCGTTGATAGTCAGTGATACAGGTAATTCTCCAGAAATGCCTCCAGTAGAAAAAGATTCGGTAGAAGGATTACTCAATGCACCAGTAATCTCCAGATCATCATCAAGGGAAACAGCCCCAGATCCAGAATCCCTACTATTAAGAATAGTAAAAACATCCACAATCTCAGGTCGAAAACTTCCTGTAACCTCAAGATCATCAGAGACTAAAACAGGCAGCTCACCATCCCCATCTTCCCTCGTATTAACAAGAGCTCCAGTATCAACAGTATTGGGTTTGAAAGTTCCTTCGACAGTCAGGTCACTTTTTGCCAAGACGTCGTCGTAAATAGTAAACAAACCAGTATTACTCGACACCTGATTCGCAACTAACTTAATAGCTTGAAGAGTTTTGCTTATATTTAAAGAACCCTCAAGAGTCAAATCACCCTGATCCTTGATAGCTATTGAAACTAAATTCTGTATAGCGAGTCCTGCAGCTGGCCCTGTAATAACTCCAGTACTCACAGTATTACTATTCAAAGTAGTAGCCCTTATGTCCCCACTATTAACAATTCCAGCAGTCACAGTGCCAGACACATCCAGATCACTCACGTCCTGAATTGTAAGTGATCCAGAGCTATTAGCATGAATCAAGGCAGTCCCCAATTCCCCAGTGTTAACTAAATTAGCAGTAATTGTATTCACAACAGCCAAATCCTCACCACTAAGTATCTTAGCGTGAACAATACCCTCCTCAACAATCAACCCATTCAAATATCCAGCATTCGCATGCAAATCTCCAGAAGCATTCAAATTCCCAGTTACGCCCAAATCCCCACCAAAAGTCGCATCATCCACAACATTAATAGAACTAAAGGTCGGAGTAATATTAGAGCCAGGAGGAGAACCCGCAGGCTCACCAAAAACAACTCCGGTGCCAAACACCAAAGTACAGATAAAAACAGAAATCAAAGAAACAGTAAGAGTTCTAAAAAACATAGGGAGGGGGTTTATGTAGAAATATCAAACTCAATTATACCACAACAGGATAAAATTCAAGAATTTTTTGCAAAAAAAACGCACACGTATCGCGCACACTCACAGCGGCCTCGCGCGCTCACCTACTCCACCATCACAGCATCACGAATCTCTATATCAATATTGTCCGGAACAGTCGGAATCGTAGGGGACCATGCAGGCCAACTCTCGATCTCAACCTTGTTTATCTCAGGAAGATTTTGAATGTAATTTTTGGCATCCTCTATGTCTTTGCCGAGGATGTGTTCTTTGATTTTTTGGATCAAGCGAGCACCGTTCTCTTTTTCTGGATCGATGTCGTACTCTTCGATACCTTTGATATTTGCAGTGAGTTTCAATCTACCATTGACAGTATCTTTTTCAAATATTCTATAAGTAACAGAGTTCTCATTAATTCTAACCAACTTCTTTTGAGGACTTTTCTTTAACAAAAGTTCCTGAGTCAACAAGTCCAACATCTCAGAAGAACTATAAGCATATCCAAAAGCAGTCATAGTCCCAGAAACTTCAAACTGTGGAACATCAGTCCCAACGAAATCTCCAATAGGGTCAAAAGTAACATCAGAAGTAGAGATAGCCTGTTCACCAGTCAACAAAACATAGTCTGTACTGTCCACGTCGTTCTTCAAAGCAATCTCACTCTTCAACTCTTCTTCAATAGCTCGGAACAAAGATTCCTTCAATTTTGCACGCGCAGCGTTGATATCTTCTTCGGTAACAAAGGTTACAAAATCAGTTCGGCCACCTTCCAAGTTCCCTTTGCTCTCAGCATACAAGACGCTCCTACTGCCTTCACGAAGCCCAGGCAGGAAAAATGTAGTAGGTCCGATATTCCCGCGCTCACCGATCACCTGGCCATAAGCATCCAGCAAGTCCGCAACCACCAAAGTCTCAACAGAAGAATTCGCCGACACAGTCACAGGTTGCTTGATCCTATATACAAGTCCCTCATTTGTCTGGAATCGAGTCTCGGCGATCAATGGCCATTCGTAACCCGCTTTGTTCACTATAGTTATGGTACCAGTAGAGTTCGAAGCATTTGGCGAAGATTTCTTGCCAGTAGCTAGATGACTCACGGATTTATCAATATTTGCAACAACACGATGAGCTCCGATGAAATGTGGAGTCCCAGCGTCGAGCTCAGCTTGATTCTCAACAACATCAACCAAAGTCACATTCGCAGATTTCTCAAGTACAGAAGCAGCTGGAGTCATAATCAGAGTTGCGCCCGGCAAAGCTATATAAAATATCACCATCAAAATCAAAACACTCACAGCCATCAACCCAATCAACGCCTGCTTATTTGGGGCAACCAAAACAAAATTATTTTTTCGAATTTTTTCTTCCTTCTTCTCCTGCTTTTTGACTTGTTTTGCGCCAATGTTCAGATTTTCCTTTTTCTTGGAGATACTAGTCACATCCAAAAGTTTACCACCATGTCTTTTGCTTTCTTTTAATAATTCAGAGATAGAGAGTTTGCGTTCAGACCTCCGAGTTGGAGCCTCCTCGACCGCAGAATTAACAGAGGCTTTCAAAGGAGTTATACGAAGCTTTTCATCTTCATCATCTCCAGAGAACAAGATAGGCCGTCCCTCACTAGACACCTTGTCATAGACTGCAATCCCAACTTGTTGAGCGAGATAAACACCATTGGTGTCATTAGTGATCAGATAAAGCATCTTCCCGGTGTCATCAGCTTTTCTTTTCAAGATTTTCAAATTAACTATGCTCTGAAAAAGAACAGCACGTCTCGGTGCAACAATATATATATGTTTGATTTTTAAATTTTTGATTCTATCGTAAACAGTAGTGACCTCGTCATCCAGCTCAATATAAACAACTTTCTTTGCCAAAACGACTTCGCTTTTATCGCCATCAGCAGCCTCCTCAAATTCCTGGCTGATTTGCTTTTTGGCGCTTTTCTTTATTTCATCAAGATCTTTTCCGTCCTTGGACTCGATCTCGATTTTGTGCTCCTTCTTGTCGTCTTTGTCAGACATTGCGCAAAATTATGTTAATTATATTTGCATTAATCGTACAACTTTCTTCAAAACCTTTGATATAACCTGTTCCTCCCTCATAAACTCAAGACCAATATAAGCCAGAGCCATTGGGGCAATATCCTCCAACGAACTCAGAGACTTCGTCTCATCAATCAATCCATCAATATATTTTGCATTCACAAAAGAAATCTGAGGCTTCTTTGCAAATGGTAATCCAGAAATCCAATTCTTTGATTCCAAAACTTCACGAATCTCAGGAAGCTTTGAACCGCCACCCGAAAGCAAAATCTTGGAAGGGAACATGTCGATATGCTCAAACTCAGACAGAGTCAACGCCACTCCAGACAGCCAAACATCGCAGTCACTCTTCATAGATTCACGAACGATCCTATGAGATTGTTTCTCGAGTTTGTCCTCGGAATAAGCAAGCTTGATACTCTCTGCTTCATTGAATGATATATTGAGGCTCTGCGCCAATCTTTTTGTAAAAGTTCGTCCACCCAAGGTGAACATCTTGGTTCCTTCCAAAACCCCGTCTCTCACCACCGCAATATCAGTAGTTCCTCCACCAACATCAATAAATATCGCACCAAATTTCCCATCATCATTGTCAAAAGCTCGACTCACGGCATAAGGCTCAGCTGTGATAGCAACAAGCTCCTTGTCTATTTCCGCGGCGATCGTTTGCAACGCTCCGTAATGAACCAACGGTGCAAATGCATTGAAAATACTGATCGTAACCTCCTTACCTTGGAAGCCGATCGGATTGGTAACTTTGTATCCATCAATCCTCACATCAACTACCGCAGCATTGATAAGTTTTACATCGATTTCATTGTATCCAGTTTCATATGAAAGTTGTCCACGAACTTGGTCAAAAGCTTTCCATTGAATTTTGTGGACGATGTTTTTGAGCTCAGCGAGGTCTATTTTGGAAGTTGGGTCCCTTCTCAAATAAGAAGAAGTAGTCGTTCCACCTTTCACAAGTTCACCACCAATTCCCATAACCATTTGTGAAGCCTTGATGCCTGCACTACGCTCAGCATCCTTTATCGCATCAGTACAATTAGTAATAACAGCGGCTATGTCAGTAACAGTGCCACTTTGCATGTCTCCCAGTTTCTGGACTCTTTTTCCCACACCAACAACTCTACCTTTTTTGCCATCACTGACAACAAGTAGGGCCTTTACGGCATGAGTACCAACATCCAGCGCAATATATGTGCCGTCATGTCCCTCCTTCTTAACTCTTTTACGGAAAATACCCATAAAAATAATTGAAAACGATAAAATAACCCGATTAAAGCCAAATAAACATACGCAGAATACCTGTTGAAATCAAGAGCTTAACCGAGACAAAAATTTGGGGTGTTGTGGTTATTTCAAGTTTATTTGAACCAATCACTTCCACTATCAAATTTAACCTTATTTCCTTTTTTGGTCTCAAATCTTTTGAATCCAAGATCTATCAATCGCTCAAGCAGCTCAGGATACTCAACGTCAGAAGCTTCCCACATTTTTGGGTACATACTAATAGAAGTGAACCCAGGCAGAGTATTGATTTCGTTCATAAAAATCTCACCAGTATCTCTGTCCAAGAAACAATCAACACGCGCAAGCCCAGAGCAATCCATCTCCCGGAAAGCATTCACACACATCAATTTGATCTCAATCATTTTTGCAGGGTCGACATCTTCGACCGGAATTTGTGTAGTAGATTTGCCATCCACATATTTGTCATTAAAATCATAAAACTCACCGCCAACAATCACTTCTCCAAGCTCAGCTGCTTCCGCATCTTCATTGCCCAGTACAGCACATTCTATCTCGCGAGCATTTACAGCTTTTTCAACCAAAATCCTAGAATCATATTCACAGGCAAGAGCAATAGCCGCTTTCAAATCTGCAGCCGCTTTAACTTTTGAAATACCAACTGAAGATCCCATGTTCGAAGGTTTTACAAAACAAGGAAAATCAATATCACGGGCAATTCGTTCAGAAATCTCATCAGTATCAGCACCCCATTCCGCTCTAGAAAAAGCAACATAAGGCACCACAGGAATCCCTCCATTATTCAAAACAGCCTTGCACATTATTTTGTCCATACAGCTACTGGAAGCCAATACCCCACATCCAACATAAGGCACCCTCAACATCTCGAACAGTCCCTGAATAGTTCCATCTTCCCCAAAAGGTCCATGCAAAACAGGGAACGCAATATCAATTCCATCCAAAGCTTCCTCAATTCCACAAGGCTCCAAATCATCAACTTGCCCAGCCTTGAATTTCTCCAAAGTTCCTTCTCCACAATACCAAATACCCTCCACAGATATTCCAATCTCCTTTACTTCGTATTTTTCAGGCATCTCCAGAATAACGCTGCTCGCAGAAACAAGTGAAACCTCGTGCTCACCACTTCTTCCTCCAAAGATAACTCCAACTATAGTTTCAGACATAATATTTTGTTAATTAATTCAAATGCTAACGAAGCAACTCAATACTGCCATAAAATGCGATAGGATTTCCAGTCTGAGATGCCCATTCTTGGGTGCCATAGCTGAAATGCCACCACTCGTCATAGTAGTTTTTGAAACCCAGTTCCTCCAAAGTTTCGAGCAATAACATGCGGTTCTTGTGCCAGGTCGCCTCCTTTGAACCCTCAAGGCTGTCTTTGAAATGATCAGTATATGAATTGGGCGTAAATTCATCAAAAGGAGTTCCCATATCCACTTCTTCGCCATTTTCATCCACCAAGGTAAGGTCAACAGTCCCGCCAGTATTGTGTGGGGATGGAAGTTCGACATCTTCACTCGCAGGAGAAACGAAAATTTCGACGTTCTCGCGAATCTTCTCGTCGTCCCAAGCGGGGTTCTCTTTTTTCAACCTATCCCAGTAGTTTTTGTATACTTTTTCTTGAGTAGAAAGCGTGCGATACCCATCCCATATTTTGAAATTCCAACCTTCCGGGAGTAATGCCTTGGCTTCATTTAACTTTTCAATCACTGAAGCCCTTAACAAAACCTCTTCAGTATCACTAAAACTCCATTCAAAATATTTTGGGTCAATTACGAAATCTGAAGGGGTCAAAACCTCAACTCCTTCGCCACATTCCTTGATAGGAATTCCCTTCACTGAATCTAAAATACCCATATGAAAATTTAAACAATTATTCTCGGTATACGATCGTTGATACGAGTAGTCACTTCATAATTAATAGTCCCAATCCAGTCAGCAAACTGTTCGGCAGAAATTTCGTCATACACGAGCTTTTCACCATTATCGAAAGCTTGTTTCCCCATCAAAACCACTTCATCCTCCAAAGCCACACCTTCTATATCAGTAACATCAGCCATAATGATATTCATGCAGACACGCCCGAGCAACTTCGCCCTCTTTCCACGAATCAACACGTGAGAAGTATTCGACAATCCACGATCATAACCGTCGTAGTAACCAATAGGGATGATAGCCATCTTGATATCTCGAGTAGTCCTATGCGTACATCCATATCCAATAAAATCACCAGAAGGGACAGTCTTGACCTGAGCTACCTTGGCCTTCCAAGTAAAGGCTGGCCGCAGTTCAACAAGATCATCACTCAACTCACCCATGCTGACTTTAGTTTCATTAGAAGGCCACATTCCATAATTTGATATACCAGTTCGGACCATATCAAAGTGAACTTCTTTGAAAAGAAGAGTAGCGGCCGAATTAGAGCAGTGTTTAATAGGGACTTCAATCCCAACGTCACTCAATCTATCTGCAGCTTCACGGAATCTCTCAACCTGCTTCATCGCAAAAGAATGATCAGTAGTATCTTCAATATTAGCAAAATGAGTAGCAAGACCTTCGATACGCAATCCATCAAAAGACTCAATCAACTTCGCAAACTTAACCAAATCCTCTATCAAAACTCCTTGTCGATTATTTCCAGTCTCAACTTTGATGTGAAGATTTAAAGGGCCCCCAAATTTCGCACCATCTTTTCCCGCATCGGCACTCAATTCACCCAAACGCTCAATAGTCTCAGTGTCATAAACAACTTGGCGGCAACCAAGTCTCCAAACTTTCTCCAAATTATCCAGGGCCGTGTAGCCCATTATATATATAGGTACAGGATTCCCCTCACGATCCTCAATCCCAGCCTCTCGCAAAGCTTCAGCCTCATACAAAGCATTCACAGCCAGCCAATCAGCTCCAGCTTCGATAAACACTCTCGCACTCTCAACCAATCCATGACCATAGGCATTTGCCTTCACGCACGGACACAAAACAACGCCGTCATTCAGACGGTTTTTGAGAGTCTTTATATTGTGAGCCAAGGCACTTTGTGATACTTCGACCCAAGTTAAATGATTCATGGAATAAAAATCAAAAATTTGTTATAATTCCGCCCGCATAATATAACCCAGAACAGCATGTTTAATCCAATAAAATCTCCAGAAACTAGCCGTCACGAGCAAGCTATGGGGTCAACCTACTCAATGACTTTCTTTGGGAAAGTGATGTCGTTTTTTGCACTGGCAATATTCGCGTCTTTGGTGGGCGTTTATGTCTCATACAATTATTTGATGGGGTATTTCTTTACAATGCCATATTTGATGTGGGTTTTCATCATTGTTGAATTCGCAATACTGCTAACGAGCCGAAAATGGAAAGAGATAGAAGGTCTAAACAAGGTACTGTTCGCAGCTTTTGCATTCATCACAGGGATCACGATAGGGCCAATGGTAGGGGTAATGGCAGCAAGTGCAGGAGGATTGATGATTATAATGAAAGCACTTCTAGCGACAACTCTAACATTCGCAGCAGCCGCAATATTTGGTTGGACGACTCAAATCAATCTCTCAGGAATGAGAGGATTTTTGATGATTGGTATCGTTGGATTGATAGTTACCGGAATTTTGGGGATGTTCTTCCCGTGGGGAGGAACTATGGAATTAGTCTATTCAGGTGGGGGAGTTCTATTATTCACAGGATTTGTGATGTATGACATCCAACGTATCAAAAGATACCCAGAAAACATGTATATAGAAGCAGCATTATCACTTTATCTAGATATATTTAACCTTTTCTTATTCATATTAAGGCTAATGGGAGGAGGTAGAGATTAAAGGTAAAACAAAAATCCCCGGGGATTTTCAAAGAAATTTTCACAAAACACACATTATGAACAAAAAAATAGAACAAGATTCAGGGAAAGACCCAGTACAGGACCCAAAGGAAGACCTGTCAGAGAACCTAATATTCTCAGTATCAGAGCTCGCAAACGTGGCAGAAGGTCAAACCGATAGGTATGACACGGACACGCCCGTAAGTTTTGACAAAGAAGGCGATGAAGATCCAGTTAAGGCTAAAAGTAACTTAAAAGGGACTATAAGGATAATGAGGATAAACAGGGAATTTAACATCCAAATACACGATATGGAGATAGATGTGGAGCTTGAATGTGACAAATGTCTAGAACCGCATATACAAAAAATTGAGATCCCACATGCCGAGATAGAATTCCTCATAAAACCCTCTCAGGACATAGAATCAAATGAGGATATTTTCTTCGTAAATACCAAAAATTGGACCGTAGATTTGAACGAATTTATAAGGCAAGAAATAATCTTGCATTTTCCATTAATTTCGGTATGCTCTACACACATTTAATCAGATCTAACAAGATACTAATCAGTTAAACAATGGGAAAAAGACCTACACCCAAGCAGAAGCTATGTAAGCCAAGAACTCGTGCCAGGTATGGCGCGTATCAAACAAAGCAATTACAAAAGCTTGCAGGGAAAACAAATTTAGTAAAATGTTCGTCTTGTGGTGAGAAGAAACCTCCACACATAGTTTGTAAAGAATGCGGAAAATATAGAGGAAGACAAGTACTAGACATAGAGAAGGATATGAAGAAAATTACAAAGATACAGGCTTAATTAAGGAAGCATAAAACTTTGACAACATGGCCAGCTACCGACACTTAGCTCGAACTTGCGTAATGCAGACACTGTTCGCGTACGAATTCAGGGGAGGAGACCCAGATAAGATCCTGAAAAGCGTACTGCGTGATTTCGCCCCAAAGTTGTCGGAGAAGGATTTTGCGTATGACACATTAAAAGGAGTAATCAAGAATCAAAAGAAAATAGTAAAACTTGTTACCAAGCACGCACCAGAATGGCCAATAGACAAAATAGCAAAAGTAGACCGAGCTATTCTAGAGATAGGTATATACGAAATAGCTTTTAGCAAAGAGATTCCACCAGTTGTGGCTATCAACGAGGCAGTAGAAACTGCAAAACATTTTGGAGACACAAACAGCTCAAAATTCATAAATGGGGTTTTAAGCTCTATAATGAATGAGTATATTAAAGACAAGAAACCGGCGGCAAAAAAGACCGCTATAAAAAAGGCAGAAAAACCTGTCAAAAAAACACCAAAGAAACCCTCAAAAAAATGAAAGACTTCTCAGCGTTAGAAAAACTAATAGGAATAAACTTCGAAGATCAAAAGCTTTTGAACAAAGCTTTCATTCACAGATCGTACCTGAACGAAGCGAAGGAAGCGGAGAGTAACGAACGTATGGAATTCCTAGGGGATGCAGTATTAGAACTTGTTGCAACAGAGCATCTTTTCTTGAATCATCCCGAACAAGCTGAAGGAGAAATGACAAACTTTCGAAGTGCTCTAGTGAAAGGAAAACACTTAGCGGAAATTGGAAAAACCCTGAAACTCGGAAAATACTTGTACCTAAGTCATGGTGAAGAAAACTCAGGAGGAAGAGAAAAAAACTATATTCTAGCAAACACAGTAGAGGCTCTAATAGGAGCAATTTACTTGGATAAAGGTATGGAAAAGTCTAAAAAATTCATAGAAGAATTCATTCTAGCAAAACTAGATGAAATAATAGCAAACGATTTGCATATAGACTCAAAAACACAATTCCAAGAAATAGCTCAGGACAAAGTGGACGAAACACCTTCATACAAAGTCTTGCAAGAAGAAGGCCCAGATCACAACAAAATCTTCCAATGCGGAGTTTACCTCAAAGGAAAAGTCGCAGGGAAAGGGAAAGGCTCTAGTAAACAGAACGCAGAAGAGGCAGCAGCAAAAGACGCTTTAATCAAAAAAGGATGGACAAAATAACAAATCAAAATCAACAAACACCTGATGAAAAGTCATGTGGAGTAGTGCTTTTCCGAAAGAAAGAACCAAACGATCCAACCAGAGAATATCTGATCCTACATTACCCTAGCGGTCATTTTGATTTGGCGAAAGGTCATGTCGAGGATTTCGACGAAAGCGAATACGAAACAGCAGCTCGCGAACTAGAGGAAGAGACAGGAATTACAAACATCGAATTCTCACCAGATTTCCGCGAAGAGATCCACTACAGATACAGGAAGAAAGGAAAACCATCTCTCAAACAAGTTGTCTTCTTTCTCGCAGAGACTGAAGAAAAAGAAGTCACAATCTCCCACGAACACCAAGGTTTTGTATGGCTGGAATTTGCAGCAGCAAAAGAAAAACTCACCTTCGATAACGCGAAGAACCTTGTCGTAAAAGCGGAACAACACCTTTCAAACAACAGTTAGAAAACAGCTCAACGAGTAAATCTGTATAAACTTGGAGTTTTGGTAACAAATTTGTTATCTTTACCGTACAACATATCAGAAGGGGATCTATAAATTAAACAAAAAACAATATGAAGATAAATGTTCAAAAAGATATGAAGAAGATTAAGGGGTTACTAATAGTCCCTTATTTCAAAGAATACGCAGAAAAATATCCTACATTCTACACCGAGGAACTCAAATCTCTAGCGGAAAAAATTGTAAAAGAAGAAGACTTCAAAGGTAAATCGCTCGAAAAATATTTCTTTACAGTAGACTCAGAAAAACTACCATCAAAATTGGTTTTCATAGGATGTGGAAAAAAAGAAAAGTTCGACAGCAAAGACGCAAGAATCATAGGTGCAGAAATCAACAACCAAGCCCGGAACTACAAACAGAAATCAGTTAGCGTATTGCTAACACCTGAATTGGACGTGTACGCAGAAGAATTAGCAGAAGGACTTTTGCTCAAAAACTACAGAGTATCAAAATACAAAACAGGAGAAGACAGTAAAGCAGAAGATAAAAAAGAAGTTACCAACGTGACTTTCATCACCAACAAAGAAGACAAAGTGAAAAAAGATATACGAAAAGGTCTCGTAATAGGGGAATCAGTTAATCTCACAAAAGACCTAGTGAATGGACCTGCAAATATCGTCGACGCAAACTACTTCCAAGAAGTTGCAAAAGAACTCAAAAGAGATTTTGGATACAGCTTGAAAATCTACGACATAGATAAACTTCGCAAATTGAAATGGGGTGGGCTCTTGGCAATTAACCAAGGAGCAAAACGTCCAGCGAAATGCATCATCATCGAACACAAAGGAGGGAAATTCAGCGACAAGCCAATAGTCCTAGTAGGAAAAGGAGTGATATTCGATAGTGGAGGGTATAACCTCAAACCAACACGATCCATTGAAGACATGCATTCAGACAAAGCTGGAGCATCAGCAGTGCTAGGAGTATTCACAGCCCTCAAGGCTCTCAAAATAAAACAAAACGTTATAGGAGTACTTCCACTCACAGAGAACTTGATCGACGGGAAAGCAGTTCGTCCTAGCGATATTATCACAATGCTTAGTGGCCAAACCGTAGAGATAAGCAACACAGACGCAGAAGGCCGAGTGATCCTAGCCGATGCTCTGACATACGGAGCAACAAGGAAGCCAAAATACATGATAGACATAGCAACTCTCACAGGAGCTGCAATGATCGCACTTGGAGATAGATACACAGCGGTTTTCAGTAACGAAAAGGAGCTATCCAATAGATTGATTGAAGCTTCTAATGAGACGGGAGACACATTCTGGGAATTACCTCTTCACAAAGAGCACAAAGAAAAAATGAAATCCAAAGTTGCAGATCTTCGAAACGCAGATAATGGAACCTCTTACCTAGCTGGAGCTAGCAAAGGCGCAGCATTCCTATCTTTTTTCATAAAGGATCGTAAGTGGGCTCATCTGGATATCGGAGGAACAGCCTACACAAAGAATCCAAGAAAATATGAACAAACAGGTGCAACAGGTGCAGGTGTTAGAACTTTAATCAAATTTTTGGAGGAACTTTAATCAATTCACACAATAAAAAAAGCGCCACTTAGTAAGTAGCGCTTTTCGAAAAGATATAAAAAACTAATATTTGATTACATCGATTTTAGCTGGATTGTAGTAACCATCAATAATAGTTCGAGTGGTTACATCAGTACCATAGACTGTATTGCCATTGTCATCCAAAGCGTAAACCACAACCTGATAATCAAGTTTTTCGCCATTCGGCAATGTGACTAGGAAAGCATCAGAGGCTTTAGCAACTCCATTGGCACCATAAACAACTTGGAAATATCTCGTCTTCCATTGTGAAGCAGAATTATCTTTGTAAACCACCTTGAGTCCTCCAGGTTTGTACTGTTCTAGGTCGTAGTCAGATCCACTAATAGCAACATCAAAACGGAACCTTTCTTTGCCTCCAAGAGTGTCATAGTAGGCGCAGGTGATTTCGGCAGGCAAAACTTGAGGCATTGAAGATGTACTTCTTAGTTTTGTAGTCCTAAGAGGTGGTCTTTTTACAGTCTGACTAAAGGTTTTTGTAGGGGATCTGAAGCTCATACGCCCCTGAAGATATCCGCCATCATAGGCGAAGAATCCTGCTGCACCAAGTGCCACAACTGCAGCAAGGCTAATCAGGACTTTGTAGGATTTTCTCATTTAATGAGGGTTAAATATTTTTGTTTTATGGTTTATTATACCATTAAACCCTCGAAAAATCAACTAGCGAGAAAGCTAGAACGCTCCACCGCCATCTTGAACGTATTTGAAAGCATAGTACGAAGCTGTCACAGCTTCGCCACTTCCAGTAATCGCTTGTTTGAACTCAGTATCGGCACAGTCACCAGCAGCAAAAATACCAGGTAGGTTTGTTGTTGAATGTCTGTCGATTTTGATCTCACCTTTTTCATTGAGTTCAGCTCCAAGCTTGCCAGCAAGCTCAGTCTGCGCAATATGTCCAATAGCAAGGAAGACCCCATCCATAGGGAGCTCTTCACCAGATTTTAGTTTAACTTTGCCGACTTTAGCCCCAGTTTCTTCTGGAAGAACTTCAGCAATTTCAGTCCCGAATTTGATTTCGATTTTATCAGATTTGTCGATTAGGTCTTGGTTGCGTGGCTCTGCTCGCAGTACGTCTTTGCGAACAAAGATGTAGACCTTGGCTGCATGTTCAGCCAAGAACAAAGCTTCTTTCGCAGCACTATCACCTCCACCAACCACACACACAATTTTCTCTTTATAAAAAGCTCCATCACAAAGGGCACAATACGAAACTCCTTTATTTTCATATTCTTTGATACCAGGTGCATCCAAAGTTCGGTGATGAGTACCAGTTGCAAAAAGAACAGACTTTCCCTCGTATTCGCCAGAAGCAGTTCTTGCAAGATAGACAGGCTTTTCGCCTTCTTTTTTTGTAAGCTCTAGAACCTTCTCGTTTTTGAACTCAGCACCAGATTTCTGCGCATGGTCCAACATCGCAAGACCAAGATCAGGACCAGAAATACTCAAAGTTCCAGGCCAGTTCTCAACAATATGAGTAGTAGTAATAAGCCCTCCAGGTTGTTCACCGATGACCAAAGTTTTCAAATTCAATCGTGAAGCATACATAGCAGCAGACAGTCCACTAACTCCGCTACCAATAACAATAAAATCGTACATATTAAATGAGGTTAACTAAATTGATATATCGAAAGCCATTGTAGCAAATTATCCCTGCTTTGCCAGGTAATCAGCTATTGCAGCTTTCAGGGCTTCATCGCCCAATATACTACAATGAATTTTCACAGTTGGAAGTCCTCCTAGACGTTTATTGATGTCCATCGCCTTGAGTTTGCCGGCTTGAGTCAAGCTCATACCGCCTTTCTCCAAAACCATTTCAGACATCATCGAAGTTGATGAGATAGCACTACCGCATCCAAAAGTCTGCCACATACATTCCTTGATCTGAGTTTTGTCAGGGTCAATTTTCCCGTCCTTTGTGAGCACAGGCTTCACCTTGATCCAAACCTTCATCACATCACCACATGCTGGTGATCCAACCTCTCCCACACCATCGGCCTTGTACTTTGCCTCATCATTTGGTTTCAGCAAGTTTCGCGGATTAAAAAAATGATCGCGAACAGTCTCGGTATAGAGCCAAGTTTTTCCATTTTTACGAATGTTTGGGGCTGTTTGAATTGTCATTAAATAACACTAAATTACTAGGAATTAAAATATAGCGTGCGATCAAGAAGAACGCAAGAGAATTTCTTAGGATTCCTTCCAAGAAATGGCATCTACTGGACAAGCTTCGATTGATTCCTGAATTTTTTCTTCAGTATCATTTGAAGGATTAGTTGCCTTTGATTTTCCGTCATCTTGCATCTCGTAAACATTTGGGCAAACTTGCGTACAAAGTGTACATCCGATGCATGTTATAGGATCTACGTATGCACCTTTCTTGCCGGTAGCAGCTGGTTCTATTGGTGTTGCGTCATCTGACATATGAAAAAAGATTAAGAGTGATTGTATACATCTTATATCAGAATAAAAAAAGGAAGACAACTCGTACTAGGAATGTCTGATCTTGAGAAACCGTTACGAGGTAAGAACCATCCAAAAGGATAATTCAAACCTACAATGGTCTCTCAAGTTTGGTGGCGGGGGTGGCTAATGGTCGTCTGCTTTTCGTATTAGCAGACAACATCTTCTGACCAAATTGTGGCCTGAAGATCCACCCCCGCCTATATTAAGAAAGGGAAGAGTCTCGACCTGTAAGCGGGAGGGGACCGCTACAGGGAGACATCTACCTAGTTAGTCCGTTGCAAGCCCGTGGGGGGCCTACGACGTTCAGAGGGATGCCGGCTTGCATCCCATTCGGATCGCGGCTTCGTCGTCCCCGTTCAGGACGTGCCAGTTCTCGCCGACCCCGAACCCACAATTTTGCGGGAACTGGGGCGGAAGGTTCATCGTCGGGTCGGACCCGAACCTGAAACCCCAGGGGTGGTTGGTCCATACAGACCAATCGGCCTCTCCCCACGCGATGGGGTGGAGGACGATCTCGAGGAACTCTCCCGGGTGGAGAGCGGCGGTGAAGGGGGTCAGGTCATCGACCTGAGTTGGTGCTTGGGCGTAATCCCCAGCGTCCCAACTCGAGTAGCGGTAATAAAGTACCATCGCTACTCCTTCGACCATAACCTCGAACACCTCCTCGCACTTTCCTTCGACCGTACAGGGGTAGCTCCCGGAGCAGCCGCCGCCCCAGTCGCCACAGGTTCCGCCACAGCCATCGTCGCCGCAGACCTTGTCAGTGCAGTTTGGCGTGCAGGTACACGTCCCGTCCACACAGTTTTCTCCGAGGCCACAAGGGCAATCGGAGAGACAAGTTCCGCAGGTCTCACCGTCCTCCAGGTCGCAGGTAGTGTCCCCGCAGCCTGGATCCGAAACGCAGGTCCCGTCTTCGCAGAGGAAGAAGGAGTCACACGCGCCGCCATTTTCGCCACAAGTTCCGCCGCAGCCGTCGTCACCGCACTCGCCATTGCCGACACAATTGGGCACGCACTCGCATGCACCATTCGCGTCGCAGGTTTCGTTGCCAGCACAGGTTCCGCAGGTTCCGCCGCAGCCGTCGTTGCCACAGGACTTGCCAGCGCAGTCGGGCGTACAGGAGCACGCACCATCCACGCAGTTTTCGCCGACGCCACAAGGGCAATCAGCGAGACAAGTACCGCAGGTCTCACCGTCCTCCAAGTTGCAGGTGTTGTCCCCACAGCCTGGATCCGACACGCAGATACCGCCTTCACAGAGGAAGAAGGGATCACACGTGCCGCCATTGTCGCCGCAGGCTTCGCCACAGCCGTCGTCACCGCACTCACCGTTGCCAACACAATTGGGCACGCACTCGCATGCACCGTTCGCGTCGCAGGTTTCGTTACCAGTACAGGTTCCGCAGGTTCCGCCGCAGCCGTCGTTGCCACAGGACTTGTCAGCGCAGTCGGGCGTACAGGAGCACGCACCATCCACGCAGTTTTCTCCATCCGCACATGGGCAGTCGGAGAGACAAGTACCGCAGGATTCACCGTTCTCCAGGTCGCAGGTGTTGTCCCCACAGCCTGGATCGTTGACGCACGTGCCGTCGAGGCACGCAAACCAGTCGAGGCAAGCCCCTTCCAAGTCGCCGCAGGCTTCGCCACAGCCGTCGTCACCGCACTCGCCATTGCCGACACAATTGGGCACGCACTCGCATGCACCGTTCGCGTCGCAGGTTTCGTTACCAGTACAGGTTCCGCAGGTTCCGCCGCAGCCGTCGTTGCCACAGGACTTGCCAGCGCAGTTGGGCGTACAGGAGCACGCACCATCCACGCAGTTTTCGCCGACGTCGCAAGGACAATCAGCGAGACAAGTACCGCAGGATTCACCGTCCTCCAGGTCGCAGGTGTTGTCCCCACAGCCTGGATCCGACACGCAGATACCGCCTTCACAGAGGAAGAAGGGATCACACGTGCCGCCATTGTCGCCGCAGGAGCCTCCGCAGCCGTCGAACCCACACTCACCGTTGCCAGGACAGGAAGCGGTGCAGATGCACGCCCCTTCCAGGCATTCAGAGTTTGGCCCGCACGCGCCACAGGAGCCTCCGCAGCCGTCGTCGCCGCAGTCGTTGTCGCCGCACTGAGACAGGCACTGGCAGGCCCCGTTCACACAGAGCAGGCCGTTGTCACAGGCACAGTCCTCAGCGCAGGTACCGCAGTCCTCGCCGCCGTTGTCGTCGCAGGTCCCGTCACCGCACAGAACGGTGTTAACACAGGATCCACTGACGCACTCTTCGCTCAGATCACAGGAACCGCACGAACCGTTGCAGCCGTCGTCGCCGCAGACAATTCCGTTGCATTGGGGCACGCACTCGCACACCCCGTCTTTACAGGATAGGCCGTCGTCGCAAGCGCAGTCGAACCAGCATGTCTGGCAGTTCTCGTCCGGGTCGCAGGTTCCGTCTTCGCAATAGTGCATGTCGAGGCAATCCCCGTCCAGACACTCGAAGCCAGCTCCGCAAATCCCGCACTGACCGCCACAGCCGTCGTCGCCACAGTCCTTGCCAGCGCATTGGGAGAGGCATTTGCACTCTCCATCCACGCAGTTTTTACCGTCGCCACAGGGGCAGTCGGTAAGGCAGGTCCCGCAGTTCTCGCCGTTGTCGCAGGCCCCGTTTCCACACGGGTCGGTCACCTCCGGGGATATTGTCTCCCCATCGGTTTCTGTTGTTGCCTCGGAAGGACCAGTGTCCTTTCCCGAGTCGGTTGAAGTTTCTGGCCCCGCATCGTTGCGGTCCCACTCAAGGTTTGCGGTGGAATCGTCCGCCACATCCCCGGAGGCATGACTTTCCGGGCAGCCCGTAAGGGCTACCAGGGCTACCATCAGCACGAACATGCGCTTCAGGTAGCTCGCTCCAAGAACATTCAACGCAAAGCTAAGCACTACGAGACGTTGCATAACGTCCCCCTTTCGGTGATTGATCAAGTACAAGACTCTCTCTATCGAAAACCCAAATCCGCAGGAAACCCCTCTCCCGCGGGAAAATCGTCGCATCCAGCGACGCCACATAGGGTATAAAAATCGCAGAGCCCCACGCTCCACGAATTCAAACGAAAAGGCGCAAAGCAGCAAGCACTAACTTTCTAACTAACTAACTAACTAACTAAAAAAATATGTTGAAGTGTTTCTGTCCACAAAAAAGATCTCAAGTCGCCAATTATGGAGACAAGCCCGTAACCCACAAAAAATATGGGTATTTGTCCCCATAACAGGCAACTTGAAAAAACAAATTTGAAAACGTAAAACACTTATCTAGTACGAGTTGTCAATGAACAACCCGTTCTTACTACAGCGCAATGCTGCCTAATTGTCCTATGTAATTCCACATATAGCGGGCATCTATAAGAAGTAAAAACAGGACTAGAATAATACCTACAAAACGCAAATATGTCAATGAAACATTCAGTTTATATTGTCCAATCCTAATCTTGTCAAATCTTGTGATTAGGTAGACTAAATGCTAAAAAAATTTTATAATTCTATCCCTAGTTGTTTAGGTGAAAAGCCAGAGAATTAGCGTGCATAGGTGAGTTCCCAAGTGGGATTGATCATGCAAATACAGCTTTCTGCAGGCGAAAACCCCCATATAGCTAGAGATCATTGAAAAATAGGCAGAACGCGTTTTGATAACTTCTAAAGTGGTCCTGCCAGAAGTCTTTTTGTGGTGAACAGTAGCTGTTAGCCCGTAACTCTTACTATTTGCTTAGAGAAGACTTTTGACTGGACTGCTTCAGAGATATCGAAACACAAACAACAACACATATATTAAGTGGGAAAGGAGCCCACAAACCAAAGAAAAGAAGGCCTCTCTAATCGCAGCACGAGCGAAAGGGGAGTGAAAAATAGACATAGACCTAGGAATCGAGAAATCACCCGTGACAGGAGAAAGGCATGAAAGTTCGAGTAGGAACCTGGTTCGTAGCGCTGTTCACGACGATGTTCGTCGCGATACTTGCAACACCAAACCCAGCCATGGCGGAAGGCGCCACGGCTAAGGCAGGAACAGTCGGCACCGCCAACTGGAAGATCACGGATGGGAAGGCCTGTGTGGATGCCCCCGAGGTTGATCCCTGTCCGAAGGAGACTTGCCCGAAGTGCAGGACCAAGGCGTGCAAGGACTGCGGTCCGTGTGAGGCTGGCCTCGCAACCAAAACCGCAGACCTCCAACGCTGTACAAGCGACTTGGGAGACTGCCGACGCGCCAAGGGCGACGTTGAACGCGATCGCAACACGGCTCAAGGCGAACTCAGAACCTGCGAAGGCCAGAAGAACGAGTGTGGCCGTCTGCTCATCGAAGCAAACCGCCTCAAGGCTGAGGCCCTCAAGGCCCAGGAAGAGTCCGAGCGCAAGAACGCCAAGCTTGCCAAAGACCTCGACGCGCTCAAGGAAGAGCTCAAGGTACACGGCTTCGGATTACTAGTCTCGGGCACCTTCGTCTTCGCCGGAATAAAGGAAGAATTCCGTGACGACGTCTACCCAGGGAGAGTCCGTATCGGTCCGATCATCGAGATCTGGCCTGACGGACCCGTCCACTTCCCGGTCTCCCTGGCGTTCGGAATTCTGGACGCCCCGGGGCCGTCCTCCACAGGCTACGAATTATCATTTCGTGGAGGTGTCGCTGGGAATCCAGTATGGCTCATCGACCTCGAAGTGAACGCCGGTCTCATCGTCCAGTGGTCCAAATTCAAGGACGAAGACGAGGAAGAAGACCTCACCTTCGCGCTGGAGATTCAAGGGCTGGTCGGGCTGCGAAGCCTGTTCGGCCGTTGGAAGATGGGCGTCTTTGCCCAAACGGATTACCTCTACTTGAACAGCTATACCTTAGGGCTAGTATTCAAGGCAGTTAACATGTGGTAACCGGCATCGTGCACGCCGGCCACCCCCTTTTCCCACCCCCAGGTCGATCGCCGCAAGGCTGATCCCTGGGGGTTGACTCCCTCTCTATCCGGTGGACCCTCTCAAAGGGCACCGGTTGTACATATTTTCGGCTGTTAAGGTCGGAGGGGGAGTAGGCAAGCGGTGTGGTGGTTTAATTACCCCACCCCCGCCCGCCACTATATCGTGTTCGTTGCCAACAGCGTTCTGCCTATTCCCCTTACAAAAAACGCAATAAAAACAATAACTTACCCAAGAAATCCCCGGGGGTTTTTGCCATACCAAAATAAAATCGCCAAGAAAAAACCCTACTCTTGCGAGCAGGGTCTTTTCCCCTCATTCCTATGAAAATGTCTGTCGTATTCAGGATGTAAGTGGTCCAGTTTTCTTTTGTCCCAGAGGTTTCCCTCTGGTGGCTTCTGCAGGACCCTTAGAAGCCTATATTTCGCGCTCCAGCGAGCTTTTGTAATTGCACACGTGCATCGCCCTTCCGGGGGCACACGTACACCAACTTTACGGGCAGTAAGTCTTTCTTACAAAAGTCCAGCTTTATGCATTCTATAAAGAAGTAGAGTTACTTCTCCTCTTGTAACGTCCTCACTTGGGTAGAAATTACCGTTGTAAGAGTTGTACAAGTTGTAGTCGTGAGCCAAACATACGTAACTTCCGTACCAACCTTGTCCGTCAGCATCAAGATAGTATGTAGTATCACAAACTGGTAGCTCGTATCCGTTTACAGATTCAGCTGCTTCAAGAACGTATTTCAACATTTCAACACGGTTGATTTCTTCGTTAGGTTTAACAAGAAGATTTGCTGAACGACCGTAACCGTCAACCATTCCAAGCATATTACCTGTTCTCAAGAAAGGCATGTACCATCCGAATGGGTTAGCATCAGTGAATCCAAGTGTTGTTCCATCAAGTGGAAGAACAGTTACCTCGAATGCCAATAGTGACATTTTAAGAGCTTCAACACGGTTAATGTAGTCGTAAGGTTTGAACATGTTTTCAGAATATCCTTCGATGATACCTTCGTCAGTAGCCCATGCGATTGCTTCGCAGTAAGGGTTGCTTGCAGTAACATCTCTGTAGTATTCAGAACAGTATTCAGGGTTCACAGGTTTAGGTGGTGTAGGTTCATCGAATGAACCTGCTTCACCGATTACAAAGAAACCTCTTTCTTTTTCAGTTAGTGAAGAACCTTCAGTTTTAGTAGTAACTTGGTATGAATATTTTTCATTCTTATCAAGTTTCTTTCCGTCTTCGTCTCTAACATCCCAAGGAGTTGTATATGTTCCAGCTTTCTTAGATTCACCATCAACTAGAATTACTTCTGGG